>Ga0233426_10000131_pt1 | contig 86177 bp, 78 predicted proteins | sample SI_118_April2016_6_FD_179875 | JGI IMG/M metagenome (GOLD analysis project Ga0233426, IMG submission 179875) | Seawater microbial communities from Saanich Inlet, British Columbia, Canada - SI_118_April2016_10_MG | ecosystem: Environmental > Aquatic > Marine > Inlet | place: Canada: British... | reverse complement strand
GCTTTCTTAGCAACAGCTTTCTTAGGCGCTGCTTTCTTAGCAGCCGCTTTCTTAGGAGCTGCCTTCTTAGCAGCCGCTTTCTTAGGTGCTGCCTTCTTAGCAGCCGCTTTCTTAGGAGCTGCTTTCTTAGCAGCCGCTTTCTTAGGTGCGGCCTTCTTAGCTACAGCTTTCTTAGGAGCTGCTTTCTTAGCAGCCGCTTTCTTAGGTGCGGCCTTCTTAGCAACAGCTTTCTTAGGGGCCGCTTTCTTAGCGACTACTTTTTTAGCAACTACCTTTTTAGCAACAGGCTTTTTCTTTGCAGCAGGTTTCTTTTTTGCGACCACAGTTAATACTCCTTTAGTGACTTTTACTTTTAAGACTCACTCATTTTGGCTATGAAGCATCTCCTCGGCATAACTCAGAATCATAGCTTAATTCAGAGCTGGGGTAACAGCGATGCACTGGGGTCAAGTTTAGAAAATTCTCTTAGCTTTGCACACCTTTTTTTTTCAAAGAAAACACGGCGAAAACCTACACTGATTTTTGTAACGCCAGTTCTCAGTCGAGCCTTACAGTGTCTTTAATGTTTTTTGAACCATCGCTTTAATTTCGTTGGTCGTACCTTGCCCGTCAATCATTGTGTATTGCGCGCCGGTTTGTTCGGTTAGCGACTTATAAAACGCAACAAGCGGTGCGGTTTGATCCAAATAAATCCGCAGCCGATCTCGAATCGTGTCTTCTTGATCATCGTCTCGCTGAACAAGAGCCTCGCCTGTTTCATCATCAATGTCAGCCACTTTTGGCGGATGGTATACAACATGATAAGTCCGCCCAGAACCCGGATGAACCCGGCGCCCACTTAATCGTTTTATAATCTCGTTATCAGGCACCGTGATCTCGATTACGTGATCAATTTCAATCCCGGCATTTTTTAACGCCTCGGCCTGAGGAATCGTTCTAGGGAACCCATCAAATAAAAAACCCTCTTGGCAATCGTCTTTTTGCAAGCGCTCTTTCACTAAATTGATAATGATCTCATCGGTAACTAATTCGCCGCGATCCATCACTCCTTTCACTTCCAGTCCCAAAGGCGTTTGATCTTTAATCGCCTGTCTTAACATGTCTCCGGTTGATATTTGTGGAATACCGTAGGCTTCAGTAATGAACTGCGCTTGAGTCCCTTTGCCAACACCCGGCGCACCTAACAAGATTAATCGCATAATATTCCCTTACCTTTTTAGCTGTTTCTTAACTTGTGAATCGACGCGCGGACACGACATTCGGAATCTTTTGCATCATTTCTAAAACCTTAATCAAGGTTTTCAAAGACTCAACTTCAATCGTCATATCAATATCAACGCGCTGTGCAACCTGGTCCGTAACAGAATGTAACCCAATCACGTTTATGGCTTCTTTGACAAACAACGCGGTTATGTCAAACAGAAGGCCAGACCGATCGTAGGCTTCAACTTTTAAGTCAACTGAAAAGACAGCGTGGGCACCCTCTTGCCACGACAATCGCATCAACCGACCATAGGCATCGCCCTGTAGCACCTCGACGCATTCTTGGACATGCACGCCGACAATCCCTGCGTCGCTGATAATACCCGCAATTGAATCTCCAAGCACTGGATTACAACACTTTGCAATTTGATGGCTTCGACCACCTAGGCCTTTAATCAATCTAGGCGCAAGATCAGTATCAAAGCCGAGGGGAAGCTGAGAGGACTTCCGGATGTCTAATTCATTAACAGCTACCCATTCAGCAACATCTGATAACTGTAGGTCACCACGACCAAGGGAGACCAAAAATTCTTCTTCATCTGAAAAACCAAAAGCCGCACCAATTAAAACTTTCCGTGCCGCATCAATCCCCAATTGCCTGAGCTCTGCTTCGACGAGCCGCTGCCCCTCCTCCAGATTTTTTTTGCGTTCGCGAAGTCCAAACCAGGCTTGGATTTTGGTTTTCGCTTTGGAGGTTGTCACATACCCCAAATGCGCATGGAGCCACTCGCGCCTGGGCAAGGCCTCATCGCCAGTGATCACCTCGACATGATCCCCTGATATCAAAACCTGGTTGAGCGGAACCACCTTGCCATTGACCTTCGCGCCACGACACTTGTGACCAATCTCAGTATGGACCTTGTAGGCAAAATCAACCGGAGTTGCCCCGGGGGGCATGTCGATAACATGGCCGTCAGGGGTAAACAAATAGACTCGGTCGAGACTAACGTTCGCCATCATCTCGCTCGCCGACTCGGGTAAGTTTTTTACCTCGTCCTGCCATTCAATGACTTGCCGCAACCACGACAAACGGCGTTCATAACGCTCAACGCGGCCGGTTGGCGATTTTTCCTTATATGTCCAGTGGGCACAAACACCATATTCCGCTTCATGATGCATCCCTTCGGTCCGAATTTGAACCTCCAAAATCTTTCCTTCTGGGCCGATTACCGCCGTATGAAGCGACTGATATCCATTGTCTTTAGGATTGGCAATGTAATCGTCGAACTCATTCGGTATGTTACGCCAAAGGTTATGCACGATCCCTAACGCCCGATAGCAATCATCCGACGAATTCACCAAGATTCGAATCGCTCGAACATCATAGACTTCAGAAAAGGCGATGCCTTTTCGGCTCATCTTTTTCCATATACTACATATATGCTTTGCTCTACCTTCAAGACTTCCAGCGAGCTTAACCAGTCCAAGTTTAGACTCGAGGGTTTCAAGTACAGAACCAATGTACCGATCTCTTACCGTCCGTTTTTCATCCAGCAAGGCAGCAATCCGGCGGTAAGCATCGGGCTCTGTAAATCGAAAGGCGAGATCTTCTAATTCCCACTTCAAGTGACCAATACCAAGACGATGGGCCAAGGGCGCATATATTTCAGTGATTTCCTGCGCAAGCCTTAATTGCTTGCTTCGATCAGCGTGGCTGGCGGCCCTTATAGCGCAGGTTCTTTCCGCCAACTTGATCAGTGCAACACGAATGTCATCGACCAAAGCCACGAGCATTTTCTTAGCCTGCTCAACCTGATCCGATGTCTCCCCTAAGACCATCTCATTTTTTAAGATATGGATATTACTAATGGCGGCCATTTTCAGCACACCCTCCACCAGATTTGAAACCTTTTCGCCAAATTGCTTGCGGATGTGATTGACCGTAATTTGTTTCTCTCTTGCGGCGCGATAAACGATTGCTGCGATCAAGCCATCCTCATCGACTCGAAAATCTCGTAAAAGGTCGGCGATCTCTAACCCCATAAAATAACTACTGCGACCCGACGGCCAACCCGACCCCAACTGGATCGCTTTTTCCTCGGCTTGCGCCGAAAGATCGCAGGCTCGACTAATTCTGGCTAGATCTAAGTCCTCTCGGTCTGAACCAAGATCCTCTAACCATTGCGCCAGATCAAACTGACCCGCTTCAAAAACTATTCGCTGCTCTCTTGGTTTAACCATTGGCCGAGCCTCGACTGAAACAGGCAATCGACTCCATATGCGCGGTATGAGGAAACATATCGATCATCCCAAGTTGATCCAACTGATACCCCCCTGCACAAAGAATGTCCGCATCCCGTTTTAGCGTCTTTGGATTACAAGATACGTAAACGATTTTCTGACACGCACTGTCAACAAGTTTCCGGCAAACCAACTCCGCGCCGGATCTTGGTGGATCCAAAAGTGCCTTATTGATCTGCGGTAAAACCAGCGACGCACTTTCAGATTGGTAGAGGTCTGCAACCTCGAAGAAGGCATTCTTTAAACCATTGAGCTGCGCATTACTGCTCGCTCTGCTAACACTGGCGCTGGATGCTTCAATACCAACCACGGAAGCAGCCCGCTGCGCGATCGCGAGGGAGAAATTACCAATGCCACAAAAGGCATCCAAGACCTGATCTTCAGAATTTAAGCCGAGCAAATCTAGGGCTAGGTTCACCATCTTTTGGTTCACGGCTTGATTGACTTGAGTAAAATCCATCGGATGAAACTCAAACAGCAGGCCTTGATCGTCTAAGCGATAATGCAACAAAGGGTTGACCGCTTCGTCGAGTGGCTTGACCGAATCAGGACCTTTAGATTGCAACAAGATCATAACCTGGTGCGCATCTTGAAACGCAGCGAACGCCGCCAGATCCTCAGCTGACAACATCGTTAGATGACGAACGACCAAGGCCACATCGCCACTGGAGGCAGCCACTTCTATTTGGGGAATGCTGCTGCGACTGTCTAGGCCGTCAATTAGTCGTGACAGTGGCTCAATCAGTCTCGCCAGTTCAGGGACCAACACCTGACAGGACGTCATCTCGGTAATATAGGCTGAGCCAACCTCCCGAAAACCAATCAAGGTTTTGCCCTTCTTAACAACATGCTTAACACCAAGACGGGCTTTACTCCGATAGCCAACGGCATCACCCGAAAGCGTCTTGATCCACGCGTCAGGCGGGCAGTCGTCGAATAAAGACTGCAACCAATCGCGCTTGAACACCAGTTGCGCGGATCGATCAAAATGCTGGAAGGAGCAACCGCCACATTGCGCTGCATGCGCGCACACGGGGACCACACGCCCCGGATGATCTTGTTCTATATTTTGGGATTGACACACCCACTGACCCTTTTTCTTCTTCAAAGGTACAATCAGTGCTTGCTCCCCAGGCAAGAGCCCATGGATTGCAAATCGACCGTCTTCGCTGACGCAGGTACCCTCAATCGTCAAAGTATGACCGACATCGGTAAACGGGAGTTTCCTCTTTCGCATAATGGTTGCCGGCAATGTTAGGTGGACGGCCCTAGGTAATCCTTCAGGGCCTTGTCGCCATTTTAAGGCAAGTCGGCAGTATATACACCCGTCGATAAGTACCGGTCGCCACGATCACAAATAATGGCAACAATCGTTGCATTCTCGACGACCTCACTGATTGCAAGTGCCGCCGCCACCGAGCCGCCAGACGAAACTCCAGCGAAAATCCCCTCCTCACGAGCTAGCCGGCGCATCATAGCCTCGGCATCTTGCTGATCAATATCGATCACTCGATCGACACCTTTTGGCTGGTAAATTTTCGGAAGATAGGCTGTGGGCCAGCGACGAATGCCAGGAATAGCTTGGCCTTCAACGGGCTGCAAGCCGATGATTTCAACTTCGGGTTTTACTTCACTGAAGTATCGGCCGACCCCCATAATGGTCCCTGTGGTCCCCATTGAGCTCACAAAATGCGTAACCTCTCCGTTCGTCTGCCGCATGATTTCTGGACCCGTGCCATGGTAGTGCGCAAGCGGGTTGTCAGGATTTGCAAATTGGTCCAACACAATACCGTCGCCTGCCTGCATCATCGACTGTGCTAGATCGCGTGCACCTTCCATACCTTCCTGCTGAGTCACCAAAATGAGTTCGGCACCATAGGCCTGCATCGCGGCCTTGCGTTCGGCACTCATGTGCGCGGGCATGATTAATTTCAAACGATACCCTTTTATGGCAGCCGCCATGGCCAAGGCAATCCCGGTGTTACCGCTCGTCGCTTCGATTAACACATCGCCCGGTCGAATCACCCCCCGCTGTTCTGCGCGCTGAATCATACTCAGCGCGGGCCGATCCTTGACCGAGCCTGCCGGGTTATTGCCCTCAAGCTTTGCGAGCAAAGTATTGCTTGTCTTCCCCGGTAAGCGCTGTAAGCGAACCAAAGGCGTTTCTCCGACGCATTCTTCAATCGTTTGGTACTGGATAATAGGCTCCTTGCTTCACTGGCCGTAATGGATTACAAAAGCTTAATCGAATGCAGTCTTTCCTTGAACCACTGCCTGCCTCTAAGCTCAGTTCAATTCGGAATAACGACAACTCAAAGGAAGTGGCGATCCAATCGAAAATCAGAACAAACCACGATCATTAAGTAATCAAACAGGCTGAACGCAATTTTCATCCTGCTGCCTTGGTCAGAGGATTCAGGGTTTACGCCGGATAGCACAGACGTTTAAGACATTGCCTGAAACCAGAACGCCATTGCGATGATCGAGCCGGCTGATACGACGCTTTAACACAGCATAGGGCCTACTATTGTTGCACCGCCAAAGGAGCCTTCATGACGAACGGCAATATCACACAGGCGCATCCGTCCGTAATGGCGCCCGGCGACCCCAAGACCAAAGCCCTCCTCCAATCCCAAAATCTCATCTTCGTGTTGACCTCTTACGCGCTGGATCCCAATAGAGCCATACTGACGCGACTGCTCATCGATCTAGATCAAACATTTACGCTAATACCGATCGAGCGTTTTATCAAACGCACCATTAGAATCGCAAGAACAGATTTGATTCTCATCGATGCGGTTCATTTAGGCCAGGCAGGCCAAGCGAGCCGTGTTCCCAAGCTTCTCTTTGACTATAAGGATGCGCGCGCCGTCGTCAACGACAAGGGTAATCAGGCGCCAAGCACGAATCCAGAAAGATTCGTGTCCCATCAACAATTACGACGACAGCTGTCCTTGCTCGCATCCGTTAATCTCGCTGCGTCCGCGCACATTAACCCCTTGCATCAAAATCAGACATCATCCCCAGGAATCGCCCCTTTAGGACGTCCAGAGGTCAACTATCAGATGTCCGACCTGGCCTTAAAGACCACGAACCTAGAATCCCTGTTCGATCAAAAACTTGCCATCGAACGCGCCCGCGGGCAACGGATCTTGGCGATGAACCTATATCATCTACTCAAAATCAGTCTCAGCCAGGACCTTGCTGTTCTCGCGGCGGCGCTTAACAACAATGATTTAAGTCAGGCACAACGAGTATTACATAAATTATCCGGCGCGCTTGCGCTAACCGGTGCGCGTCAGCTGGAGCTAGCGGTCGAGCTCGCCAAACAGACCTTAAAAACAGGCGAGGATCTCACAACAGTGCGTTCGGTCATGCTTGCCGGTGAACAGCTTCTGGCCCTGATGACCTATGCTTCGTGGGAGGCGACGTCTAAGTAACCGGCGCCGAGCCTTCGGCAATGGCCACGCTCACAACGAACCCGGCCTCATCACTGAGTGATAGATGCCAGCGCTCGACACCCAACCTGGCCGCTTTTACAGAAGCCTCGTCCAATAATGTGACACTCGGTTGCCCGGCGCCATTTCGCAGAACTTCGATTCGATTGAACTGCACGCCTTCGCGCATACCGGTACCCAGCGCTTTGCTCACAGCCTCTTTTGCTGCAAATTGCTTTGCCACATAGGCACTCCTACCGAGCCCGATTTCGAATGTGTCAAACCGTGCTTGCTCGGCCTCGCTTAGAATTCGACCGACAAATCGCTGTGGATGTCTTGCCAAAACCCGGGCAATCCGATCGATGGAAACGAGATCTGTGCCAACACCAATAATCATACTTAAGGCGACCCCAACAAATCCCGTGATTTTAACGGTCGACCGCCCAACAAATAATGAACGACTTGGCGAACCACTAATTTAACAATTTTGGCCCCCTGATCACTCATGATTCCATCTCCCAAAGCAATCAGATCAGCGCCACTGTAGCCAGAATCCTCGGGCCGCGCTAGCGAGCGAAACCCTTGTTCCGGGAAGAAGTCGTACTGCTCCGCCATCTTTATCGTGGTTTGTCGACGTGCGTCGAATCGAAAATCAATACCAAACCCAAGCTCCGCCAACATCGCTAATTCGAAAATACGGAGCGCTTTCAAATCGAGCGGCGTAACCCGTAAGGTTTGGATCAATCGATCGTAGGCATCAAATAATGCAGTTTGTCCCTCAAACCGTCCCACTAAACGGTAAATCAATTCATTAACATAAAGCCCAACAACCGCGGCTTGTCCCACTAGCGGGACGTAATCTCCAAGACTTTCTACCACCTTCGCCGCAGCAAGCTCTCCTCGGCTTACGCGTTGAACGGACAACTTGCGAAACAAGTGCAGCTCTGCCCGGCTTGATAGTTGTTTTTTTTGCTGGCGGCGAATCCCCTTAAACAATAAAGGACATCGTCCTTGGTCTCGCGAAAAAAACTCGACGAGCAGACTTGTTTCTTGAAACTTACGGGTATGCAGAACATACCCCGTCAAACAATCGGATTCAGATATCGTCATAGCCTAGGCTCTTGAGGGCTCGATCGCTGTCCGACCAACCCGATTTCACCTTAACCCATGTATTCAGCATCACCTTTTGAGCAAGTAACGCCTCGAGATCCTTACGAGCCTCGATCCCAATTTGTTTCAGTCGTTTGCCTTGACTGCCAATCAAAATACTTTTCTGACCCTCACGCTCAACAAAAATTGTGGCTGTAATGTGTGCCACACCTCTTTCTTCCTTAAAAGCATCGATCTGAATGGTTAACGCATACGGCAGCTCGTCACCGAGCTGGCGCATCAACTTTTCTCGGATAATCTCTGAGGCTAGAAAGCGTTCACTACGATCGGTTACCTGATCCTTCTGGAAGTAAAATGGGCTTTTGGGGAGATGCGCACAGACTTCTACCTCCAGCGCTTCTAGGTTATCGCGCTTTTCCCCGGAGATGGGCATCACGACCGCATTAGGTGCCCGCGCTTGCAACAACTCAAGCTGCGGCAACAAACTCCCCTTATCTTTGATCAGATCCACTTTATTGACCGCAATAATCAAGTGCGCCTTGGTGCTTTGAATGGCGTCTTCCACAAGTTGATCATCTTCATTCCAGTTTTTACGATCCAAAACAAAGATCACCACGTCAACATCGCGAATCACGCTCAGCGCATTTCGGTTCATGTACCGATTAATCGCGCGCTTACCCGCCACGTGAATCCCAGGTGTGTCGACATAGAGGATCTGATCATCCTGGATTGTCTTGATCCCGAGCAATTGATGCCGAGTGGTTTGAGGCTTTCTCGAGGTGATACTTAACTTTTGCTCGAGCAAGGCATTCAACAAAGTAGACTTGCCAACATTAGGGCGGCCCACTATCGCCACATAACCACAACGCGTCTTAACTTCATCCATCTGATTTCTCTCGATGTAGTTGTGCAAGGCAAGTTTCTGCAGCTTTCTGCTCGGCTTGCTTAATTGAGTCGCCCTCTGCAACCGCCGGGGTTACGAGCAACTGACAGGTACACGTGACGGTGAATCGCTGTTGATGACCGAGGCCCGTCGTTTTAAGTAACGCATAGGTCGGTAGGGGCATACCCTCGGCCTGCAGAAATTCCTGCAACGCCGTTTTGGAATCCTTGACCACACGACGCGCATCTAAACTATCCAGCTGGTTCTCAAACCAGTCCTCAATGAGCCCGGTCACAGTCTGTAATCCCGCCTCCAGATAGATCGCGCCGAGAATCGCCTCAAGGCTATCCGCCAAAATAGAATCTCGCTCCCACCCGCCAGACTGCCGCTCACCCGGACCCAAGATCAGATGCCGCCCAACCCCAAGCTCACGAGCCTTCCCGGCCAGGCTCTCTTTGCGTACCAACTGCGCCCGAAATCGGCTTAGGCGACCCTCGTCAACCCCTGGAAACTGATGATACAACCGATGCGTCACTACAAGCTCTAAAACGGCATCTCCCAGGAATTCTAAACGCTCATTATGAAGACCTGCTGCACTGCGATGGGTCAGAGCACGTCTAAGATGGTTAACGTCGGTAAAAACGTACCCTAATTGGGCTTGTAGTTGTTCTATCTTGTCTTGGGCCGGCAAAATATCAGTCGTCTAATTGGATCGTGTCATCAAAGGCAATGACATAGTCTATGTTCACAGCCAGATCCCCACGCACCTCGTACTGCAGACGCACAACCGACCGTTCCGAATCCGATTCTAATACGATTCGATTTTCTTTAATGAAATCGTGCAGGTTATTCAATTTAAACCGCCGTTCAATAATCTTTTGCAGAGCATTGGGTTCCAAATTAGCCGTTTCAGCGCTTTGCGCTAAGCCTTCCACAATCGAAACCGCCATTCGATGGTCCAAATAGACTGGCACAAATTTAGCGCCAATCGAACTAAAGGCAATAAGGATTGTTAACCAAATCAGAATTTCACTAAAGGCCCATCCTTCGGTCTTCCTGAAAGGTATCATCTGGAACATCTTATTCAATCCAACCATTTCGGGAGAAATTAGGTAAAGATAGCCCCGGCTCCTTGTGCAGCCAGACCGCGAAGGCTTTACCGACAATCTTATCTTCTGAGGCAAAGCCCCAATACCGGCTATCGCTACTTTGATCGCGATTGTCGCCCATCATAAAATAGTGTCCGCTGGGCACTAACCACTCCTGGACTCTAGCATCCTGATATTGGTTTCGATGGATTTCATGTTGCGACGAACCAAATACCTCGCTAAATCGCAATTGTTCTGGTCGCGTGTTCGGCACTTCCCCAAGGTAGGTTTGCACCTGCTCAACATTATTAATGAAGAGCACTTTATTCTGGTACCGAATCCGGTCGCCGGGGAGCCCCACCACGCGCTTGATAAAATAGTCTTCCTGATGAGGCGGAATGAAGACCATTGCGTCACCGCGAGCCGGTTCGCCGACCTCAAATACTTTGGTGCCAACCACCGGCAACCGAATCCCATAGGCAAATTTATTCACCAAAATGAAGTCACCGACTTCAAGCGTTGGAATCATAGACCCTGAAGGAATCTGAAATGGCTCCGCGAGAAAAGAACGTAAGACCAAAACGAACAACAGTACCGGAAAAAAAGAGATCGCATATTCCACGACCATAGGTTGTGCAAGATTGCTCTGATCAGGGTTGGCTTCGGCTTTCGGTCGCCGAGGTGCAAGCCAAAAGGCCTCTAACAACCAGATAAAGCCGCTGCCCCCGGTTAACAGGACCAAAATCAAGGGGAAGTTAATACTCAAATCCATTGCCTTGCCTCCTTGGCCAGAACATCCTTACCGGTCGACTTTCAGCACCGCTAAAAAAGCTTCTTGTGGAATCTCGACACTACCCACCTGTTTCATTCTTCGCTTGCCCGCTTTTTGTTTCTCGAGCAATTTCTTCTTTCGGGTGATATCGCCACCATAGCATTTCGCTGTGACGTTTTTTCGAAGCGCTTTAACCGTCTGGCGCGCAATAATCTGTCCACCAATCGCAGCCTGAATTGCCACATCAAACATTTGCCTCGGAATCAGTTCCTTCATTTTATTGGTGAGAGCCATGCCTTTACTTCGGGAGTCTTCTGTATGAACGATAATGGCAAGCGCATCGACTCGATCGCCATTGATCAACACATCTAAACGCGCCAGTTTCGCCGCTTGAAACCGCACAAAGCTATAATCTAGGGAGGCATAACCGCGGGACACTGACTTAATTCTGTCAAAGAAATCCAGGACCACTTCATTCATCGGCAACTCGTAAGCCAAGGCAACCTGCTTGCCCACAAACTGCATATCTTTTTGAACGCCACGCCGCTCCTCACAGAGCATAATCACACTGCCTAAATGCTCCGAAGGCACCAAGATATTTGCTAAGACGATCGGTTCCCGCATTTCCTGGATACTACCCATGTCCGGCAGCTGCGAGGGATTATCAACGCTTATCACCTCATCATTCTTTGTGAGCACCTCGTAGACTACCGTTGGCGCTGAGGTAATCAGGTCTAAGTCATATTCGCGCTCCAAACGCTCCTGCACGATCTCCATATGGAGCATGCCCAGAAATCCACAGCGAAACCCACTGCCCAAGGCATCAGAGCTTTCTGGCTCATAAATCAGTGAAGCGTCGTTCAGAGTGAGCTTTTCTAGAGCATCTCGGAAATTATTAAAATCATCAGCGCTGACCGTAAACATGCCGGCATAGACCTGCGGGCTAACCCGTTCAAAGCCAGGCAAGGCTTCGGTGCCAGAACCAGGGCTAACAATGGTGTCGCCAACGGGTGCGCCTCGTACCTCTTTAATACCGGCCACAACAAAACCCACTTCCCCTGCTGCAAGGCTGTCGGTTTCGGTCCGTTTCGGCGTAAAGATACCAACCGCATCGGCTTGGTGAGTCTTGCCGGTTGAATGAATAATGAACTTATCTTTCTTCTTGATCCGGCCCTTAATCACTTTAATGAGCGAAACCACACCCAAATAATTGTCAAACCAAGAGTCGATGATCAGTGCTTGGAGAGGCTCTTCTCGATAATCTTTTGGCGGAGGGATCAGCTCAATCAGACTTTCCAACAGGTCCCGAACGCCAATACCCGTTTTTGCACTGACCGAAATCGCGGCACTGGCATCAATACCAATAATTTCTTCGATTTCCTGACAAACCCGCTCTGGTTCTGCTTGTGGCAAATCAATTTTATTCAAGACTGGCAAGACCTCAAGGCCCTGCTCTACCGCCGTATAACAATTCGCAACCGATTGCGCTTCAACGCCTTGGGCGGCATCAACCACGAGCAAGGCACCTTCACAGGCCGCCATTGAGCGCGATACTTCATAACTGAAGTCGACATGTCCAGGTGTATCGATGATGTTGAGCTGGTAAACCTGACCATCCGCTGCAGGGTAACTCAAAGAGACACTTTGAGCTTTGATGGTGATCCCACGTTCTCGCTCGATATCCATCGAGTCGAGTACTTGGCTCGCCATTTCTCGTTCGCTCAGGCCGCCGCAAAGCTGGATAAAGCGATCAGCCAAGGTCGACTTCCCATGATCAATGTGGGCGATAATCGAAAAATTTCGGATAAATTTAGGATCCATCAAAACGGTACTAACCCTATGAAATGCGCCGGAGTCTAATGGAAATTGCTGGATTTCGCCATCAGACTTCCCGGATCTTACCGCTAAGAATCAATCTTTATTGCGATAAACTGTGGCTGTTTTGACCGAATAATTCTAACAGGCAATGCAACGCCCACCGGCAGCGTCGCCATCACAGTGTTAAATTCCGTCACGGAGTCTACCCATTGGCTATTAATCGTTGTGATCACATCGCCGACATTTAGATTCGCCAACGCCCCTGGGCCTTCCCCAACCTTGATTACTAAGACCCCTTGCGCTGCGTCAAGGGCTACTTTCTCCTCTGCGCTCATCGCGCGCACCTCGAGACCTAAACGATTCCGCGTGGCTCCTGCTCTGGCATCGGTGGATGCGAGCGACGTATCATCCGCATCGAGTTCACCCACCTTGACCGCCAATTTAACTGACTCTCCGGCACGCTCTACCATCAGGTGCGTCTCTGAGCCTGCTTTAAAACGCCCGACGACGTGCGGCAGATCAGAGGACAGGTCGATACCTCGCCCGCCGAACTCGACAATGATATCCCCCTCACGTACACCCGCCGCGGCCGCTGGGCTATCAGCGAACACCCGGGTCACGAGCGCGCCCGCTGCACGATCCAAGCCAAACGACTCTGCTAAATCACGATCTACTCGTTGGATTTGAACACCCAACCAACCCCTCGACACTGAGCCCTTGTCTTTGAGTTGAGCCACCACCTCCATCGCCACATCAATAGGAATGGCGAAGGACAATCCCATAAAGCCACCTGACCGAGTGAAAATCTGAGAGTTAATACCAACGACTTTCCCGTCTAAATTGAACAAAGGCCCGCCTGAATTGCCGGGATTAATCGCAACATCGGTCTGAATGAACGGCACATAGTTGCCTAAATCATCTGGCAAACTCCGACCCTTGGCACTCACAATTCCGGCTGTCACTGATAATTCGAATCCAAACGGCGAACCAATCGCCATAACCCACTCTCCAACTTTCAGAGATTCCGAAGATCCGATTGATACTACTGGCAAGTCCACGGCATCGATTTTTAGAAGCGCCAAATCAGAAACCGGATCGGCACCGATTAATTCCGCTTCCCGCTCTCGACGATCACTCAGGGCTACAATAATTTCAGACGCACCCTGAACCACGTGATGATTGGTCAAAACGTACCCGTCCGATGAAATCAGGAACCCCGAACCCGTTGCTGGCCGAGGCGTCCCACGCTGCTGATAGTCCCGAAAAAAGCGCCGCAACATTTCCGGCACTTCCTCTTGATTGTTTTCCAGGGAATCTGGCGCTTTTCGAATTGCCGTAATGTTTACGACCGCAGGTGACGCATCCGTCACCAGGCTTGTAAAATCAGGCAAACTGGTTCGCGAAGCACTATCAAAACTGAGGGCACTCAGCAGCACAAAAAGACTGCCTAAAACGATTTTTTTTATGACAAACACGATAAAGCCTCTCTCCTACGAATTCGAATCAGTGATTGCGCATAGGCTCGACAACTGACGGTACCAATGCCCATGCCTACAATGGCCAACCCCAGTTGCAGTCCTTCATGCACCGCCCAAAAGTGGCCGAGCCCAGCGCCGAGCAGCAACCCCATTAAAGGCAATCCCAGAGAATTCACCATCAGCACCCCCAGGTCTAGTGCTTTGATGTCAACGCCAATAAGGCCCTCATTAAGCGATGATTCAACCGGGATGCGGTGTGTTTTTCCTTGGCAGCCGGCTTTGTGGCAACCCGAGCAAGCTCGGCCCACCTCGACCTCCGCAAACCGCGAATTGTTTTCATCGGTGACCAGCCGTGCCGGGGTCGTCAAAATTAACGTCACGGTCCCTTACCTTGGTTGTTGCGTGATTTCAAAAAACAACAATCTTATTACGGTTAACCTTCAATATAAGATTGGTTCCACCGACTCGGCGAGTCTTTGGGCCGTCGTCACCGGTAACCCGCCAATAATCGTGACCTGACCCTTGCTTTTTCCTAATGCCCGGGTCACGATCGTGCGCCCTTCGACTTCAGTGGCAAGATTCGGCAACCCACGCTGGGGCTCAAGAAAGACCGAGAAAGTTACGACCCCATCGCTAAAATGCAACCGATTGCCGGACTGACGCACGACCTTAAAGCCGTCAGGCAACCACTTCACTTTAAAACTGGGTTTCGTGTTTTGATCGATAAAATCATCGGCTAAGCGGTGGCTCACCGTTTGATCGGGATCAATCGCCGTCAACAGCGATTGCGTATCCGGCATAAAATCAATGTCAGAAAATGCGAAGACCTCTTTTACTCGGCCCCGCTCAACCAAATGAGATTGGAGCAATAGCCCAGTTTGGTAATCAAGCCAGAGTAAGTATCCGAATCGATCCGCGTTAACCGGCTGAATAGACAATCTGATTGCACGCCGATCGGCGATACGGTCCTCGCCGTGAAGCGCGATATGATAAAAATGGCTAGACTCACTGATCAAGGCCGTAAACGATTGACTAAACGGCCCAAGCAGCACGTGGTGCCGAAGGTCACCCGGATCGCTAATGTCGTGATAGCAAATAATCTGATCTTGGGAGCGCCGGATATCAATCTTTGGCCCGTTAAGCTTTAGGATTGCCTCGCGAGGCGCGTCCCCTGACGCATCGTGAACAATCCGCATTGTGTTGAATTCTTTACCTCGAATGTAGGTAAAAGTGCCCGCGTATGTTTCATCACTGAGCGCCGAGGCCATTTTCTCTAACCAATACTCGGGGCTCTCAACGCCCAACGCTTTAGACCCCGTTTTCTTGTTTTCAAACTGTTCTTCAGGCTTTTGCGCATCAACTTCTGTCTGTTCGGCCAGTGCTGAACAGACGAAACTGGCGGCCAGGATACCCAATCCCAGTTTCGACAAAAGCTGATTGAAAACAAGCGTTACCATCTCATTAGACCTTGCAGGTTAATTTGAAGAAGTAGACGGCGGGTAATTGACGAAGACTTGCCTAGAACCCAATTGCGATAATTCATCGTGTTGCTTCAGATAGGCTCGCAATTGCGCACGTCCGACATCATCTAGCGCTTTTAAATCTGGGTTGGCACGCATCTCATCAAACGCAACCTCACTTGTGTCCATCGTATTAAAAGCTGCCAAGGCTACACTTTGACCCTGATCACCAGGCGCCTTCACAGAAGCCTCGTTCGGCCCAAGTGCTGGCGTCGGGGCCTGCAGGCTTGGCACAATAAAAGCCGCAAGCGCAACAATCAGAACAGAGGCCGCGAGCCCATAGATCCAAGGACGACCGATGGTCGCAGTCTTCTTCTCGGGGACCACAGCCAAATCGGGTTCAGCAGCAATCTCGGCTTGAATTCGACAAAACAGCGCTTGCTGTCCAGCCAGATCAGCATCGAAATCTTGCCCCCCTCGAAGTACCCGCCCGATCAACTGCCAGCTTTGAGCCGCCTCCATCGCCAAAGCAGGATCAAAATCCCGAAGAAACCGACGTTCTTCGAGTGATTCTGACTCGCCATCTATCAATGCCGACAGGGTTGCTTTTTCATCACTGTTCATAAAAGGCCTTAATTCTAACTAATCTGACTAGCCGCTCTTTTTTCCCGCTCTTTCTAACCGCGCTTTCTAACCATTATATTCTAGGCGTTTCTTTTCTAACCGGATTTTCTCACTGTCGCCCTCACTGGGGCCCTTTTTCCACGTTTATAAACCGGGTTAACCCATCTGGTGCATTTTTTTCTCGATCGTTTCCCTGGCTCTAAAGATTCTTGACCGCACCGTACCAACGGGACAAGCCATTATCTCGGCAATTTCTTCATAACTGAGCCCATCAAACTCTCGTAGCATGAGGGCCGTTCTCAAATCCTCCTGCAAATCATCCACCGCAGCTAAAATGACAGCTTGCAATTGATCCCGCGCCAACAATGCTTCAGGTTGATCCTCAGCCTCTAGGACAACTGAATTCTCGGAAAATTCCCCATCGTTAATGTCTTTATCCGTATTCGGCGGCCGTCGAGATTTAGCAACGAGGTGGTTTTTTGCCGTATTGATCGCGATTCGATAAAGCCAAGTATAGAACTGGGCGTCACCCCGGAAATTCGCCAGTGCGCGATAGGCTTTGATAAAGGCCTCTTGAGTCACATCAGCGACTTCATCCTGATCTCGAAGATAGCGCGACACCACGCTTGCAATTCGTTGCTGGTATTTCAAAACCAAAACATCGAAGGCACGTTTGTCCCCTTGCTGGGCTCTTACAACCAGCCGCTGGTCAGATTCGTGCTCAGATTTCAAAACAAACTCTATCCCTTACCGCGACACTTGAGTAAACCTTTAGACCACGCATTTCAATCTAGGTTCGTGTTTTGACGTATTTTACACAATCCGTCGCCCGAATTGATAATATCGATCTGGCGCTGTTCGGCTACGGCACCTCCGAAATCACGTTAATCAAATAGGACGTCCCCAGTGCTCACGCCTAAAACAGATCATTTTGACGTTGTTATCATTGGCAGCGGTGCCGCCGGCATGACCTTAGCCTTGCATTTACCCGATGACTACCGCATCGCAATTCTTTGCAAAGAAGCACCCCTTGAAGGTTCTAGCTACTACGCTCAAGGCGGCGTTGCCGCGGTACTCGATGAATATGACAGCATTGCCGCGCACATTGATGATACGCTCGTTGCAGGGGACGGCCTGTGTAACCCGGAGACCGTGGCTTTCGTAGTAGAACAAAGCCCTGGCATTATAGATTGGCTCGTGACGCTCGGTGTGAATTTTGACACCCGCGTTAGCAATAGTGGCCGTTCAGAGTTTCACTTAACACAAGAAGGCGGTCACACCCATCGCCGGGTAATTCATGCAGCCGACGCCACCGGCCGCGAAATCACCGAACGACTCGCTGAGGCGCTCAGTGAACGCAAAGGCGTTGAGTTCTTTACGGACCAAATCGCGATTGACCTGGTTACCAGTGATCAGTTGGGAGAATCGTCGAAATATTGTTGTGGCGTCCACACCTTAAACCTAAAAACCGCCGAGACTCAGACGCTGTCCTGTCAAAACTTAGTCCTAGCAACCGGTGGCGCCAGCAAAGTTTATCTGTATACCAGCAACCCCGACACGGCATCGGGTGATGGGATCGCAATGGCTTGGCGCGCTGGGTGTCGCGTCGCAAACCTTGAGTTCAATCAATTCCACCCCACCTGCCTTTACCATCCGACGGCCAAATCTTTCTTAATCTCAGAAGCACTTCGAGGGGAAGGCGCCCGGCTCCTACTCCCTGACGGCACACCTTTTATGGAGAACTTTGACCCGAGAGGCGAACTCGCATCTCGGGATATCGTAGCCCGCGCGATCGATTTCGAAATGAAACGTTTGGGCTGTGACTTTGTGCTACTCGATATCAGTCATAAAGATGATGATTTGATTCGATCCCACTTCCCGAATATCTACGAGCGATGCATTAGCCATGGCTTTGATTTAACGCAAGCACCGATCCCAATTGTGCCCGCTGCGCACTATACCTGCGGCGGCGTCATCACAGATCTCAGCGGGCGAACCGATATTAAAAACCTTTATGCCATTGGGGAGGTCAGCTATACCGGATTGCATGGCGCTAATAGAATGGCCAGTAATTCGTTACTCGAATGCATGGTCTTTGGTCGAGCAGCGGCCCAATCCATCCGAAAAATGCCTAAACGAAAGCAGCCAGTCAATCCCATTCCACGCTGGGATGATAGTCAGGTCTCGCGCTCTCGGGAGGACGTCATCCTCGCCCATAATTGGGAAGAGCTTCGACGACTCATGTGGGACTATGTTGGGATTGTGCGATCTGATCGGAGGCTCTTACGCGCCCAGCGGCGCATTCAATTATTACAACAAGAGATCAACGACTATTACGCACATCACACCATCAATCGAGACCTGCTTGAACTTCGAAATCTCGCGCAAGTTGCCGAACTAATTGTCCGGTCCGCCTTGAGCCGAAAGGAAAGCCGCGGCCTGCACTATAACCTTGATCACCCCGAACAAAGCAGCGCCGCCACTGAAACCATTCTGATGCCAACGAATTACTTCGGATAAAACCGCAACCAAACGCTCGCGCGACGATACGCGCAAGGCTCGGTGTACGCCTTTAGAACAGGTACAGTGTACTGCTTGGCAGAATCAGTTCTCAGACGCAACAAAAACCCAATTGGGTGCATAGCTGTGCACACCAGCGCACAAGCTTCCACAGAGCCATCTTTGAATCGAACGCGGTACTCCCGTCCATAATAAACGCCAGCCACTGAAGGCCCTCGCAACCCAGCAGCTATCCTTTGAACGATTTGAACAATAAAGAGTGTCAGCCAAACAACCACGACCCAAGGTTGTGATAAATCGATCATCGGCAAAACCATAACGGTTGCGAGCAAGCCAATCATGCCAGCCCGAAACTGCCATTGGTCATGATTGAATTGAAGGTCAAACACGAAGCCGTGGCCCACGTTAACGTCTCGTTCTATCACCGCTTCATGACGGAGGCTTTTCAGGGCTGCAGACGCCCTAAAATCACCGTGACCAAATCAAGATATTCCGGGTCTTCAGGCATCGCTCGCTCGCTGAACCATTCCCAAAGCTCAGGATCCTCTTCCGTTAACATACGGACAAACGCGTTTTGCCTAGCTTCCGACAAAAAGGGGAACACTTCCTCAAAAAACGGAATAAATAAAATATCAAGCTCCGCCATACCCCGTCTGGACCGCCATCGGATCCTGTTCAACTCTGCTGGTGTACGCGACATTTATCCACTCCTTATTTAATCCGGTACAGAACTCTCTTCACAACCTCAAAACCGTTCTGGCATCACCGACCCGCGCCTGGCTGCAAAGCCCAGAGAACGCACTAACCGCCGTTCAACCTCACGTGCTTTTAGCTCGATCCCTCGACCACTCAACTCCTCAATTCCTCGATCCTTCAATCCCACGGTCCCACGGTCCCACGATCCCACGATCCCACGATCAGAGACAGCCTTTTGAGAACCATGCTTTGCACGCCCGCTAACCAAAAATTTTGACAAAACCTAGGTTTCCTCTAATCTACGAACTTTTGGTGACCCGGTTCATCCTCAGGGTGATATTGCGACCTTGTTAAAAGCACTCACCATCCTGGATGCCTAAATTTGAAGACCATTTTATGACTGTAACCGCCCTAACAGACCAAGGTATTCTTGAAATCAGAGGCCGTGATGCCGTCAAATTTTTGCAAGGGTATTGTACCTGCGATCTGCTGAAGTTGACGGAAAACCAGGCCCTTTACGGCGCCATTACCAATATCCAAGGACGCGTCGAAACCACCTTCGTCGCAAGCCTTGATGCAGCGCATATGCTCACGCCATCGGATGCGCCTAGCATTTTGCTGCGTATGTCACGCTCCTGCCTGCCCTATATTCGAGATTTCCTTGCCAAATATGCCGTATTTTCGAAAGTAACCCTGATCGATCGCTCTGAAGACATCGCCTGTTTTGGCTGCGATGAGGCATTGCCCGAAACTACCGGTCTCGTTGTTAAGATTCCTCAGAGACCGACGGCCTATGAACTTTGGACAAGCGCGCCCATCCAAGCAACATCTGACCTTGACACTTGGCAGCGCCAGGAGATCCACGCCGGCCTAACATGGATAAATCAACCGCAAGCCGGAAAATATCAACCCTTTGAGCTGGGCATGGCGGATAACGCTGGTATTGATTTCCAGAAAGGGTGTTACCTCGGCCAAGAAATCATTGCGCGAGTCCACTATCGCGGTAAAACAAAAACTGTTTTCCGGATTGGCTCCGCCGAAGTCGCCTGTCAACCCGGCGACTCGATCTACGCGGGGTCCGCCAAGCCTTGCGGCGACGTCATTAACGCGTCCGCCGTGGGCGCTGCCACCGATTGCAGTGTAATTATTCAAGCGGATGTCTTGGATCAACCCTTAACCATTCGGTCAAGGCCCTTCGTTTTAATGTCTTAGGACCAAAGTGCCTAATGCATCGATCAAAAGCGTGGCCCGCGTTCATACCCTTTACAACCTCCGGGCCCTTGCTCAAGCCTACGCCCAACAACCGTGCCAAAAGGGCGTCAACAGGTCGCGGCCCACACGAGACCCTTCCCATCATACTCTGTAACTGAATCGGTGGCCGGTTTCCTCGCGAAAGAGCCCTTGTTAGAGCCCGTCCGCTGCGCCCAACAACATTCACGAGCATGCCGTACAAAGCTTGGTGGTACTCGGACGCGGTCAATATCACCAATCGATGGGCGATTGAGCCTGATCCATCAAGAACCGATTGCATTGAGAAAAATGGCCGCAGCCCGCAAACCCGCGATAAACCGAAAGTGGCGATGGGTGCGGCGCGGTTAAAACAAGGTGGTGATCTCGCTGCACAAAGCAAGCCTTGCGTTGTGCTGCCTTTCCCCAAAACATGAAAACAGTCGGCTCAGCCCTTGCACCCAAGTGCGCAATCACAGCATCGGTAAAAGACTCCCAGCCTCGACCGTGATGGGAACCCGCGACCCCTTTCGAGACACTAAGCACTGCATTGAGTAATAATACTCCTTGCTCAACCCAAGGCATTAAATCGTGTTGCGACGAAGGGCCCTCACCCTGTCCAAGGTCGCGCTGAACCTCGCTCAAAACATTGCGTAAAGAAGGCGGCGGCTTGACGGATTGCGGCACCGCAAACGCAAACCCAGTGGCAAGACCCTCACTGTGATATGGATCTTGACCGAGGATCACAACCTTCACCCGCGCCGGCGGCACGGCATTTAGCGCGCTGAAAAAACGTTCCGGCTCAGGATAAACCGTGGTGCCCGCCACGCGGGTTGCGACCAAGAACTCATCGAGTCCCGCCAGATGATCCAGCATCACATCATTGAGTAAGAGCGAGCGCCAGGCGGGATCTAGCAATTGTGATTGAATCACAGCCTAGGTTTTAGGGCGCATATGCGGAAACAGAATTACATCTCGAATCGCAGCTGAATCGGTTAATAGCATGACCAAGCGATCAATCCCAATGCCTTCGCCTGCAGTCGGGGGCAGCCCATATTCAAGCGCTGTGACATAGTCTTCGTCGTAATGCATAGCCTCTTCATCGCCTGCCGACCTTGCTGCAACCTGCGCTCTAAATCGACCCGCCTGATCCTCCGCATCATTCAATTCTGAGAACCCATTGGCAATTTCTTTACCCATGATGAACAACTCAAATCGATCGGTTAGTTCTGGATTGGTATCGCTTCGGCGCGCCAAGGGTGAGACCTCAATCGGGTGCTGGGTGATAAATACGGGTTGCTCAATTTGATCCTCAACCAAGGCTTCAAATAATGCGAGGTGAATCTTCCCCAAACCCCAGTCCGAGGGCACATTAATCCCATGTAGACCCGCGACCCCCTCAGCCGATTCCCGCGTCGCAATGGCCTCTTTTGAGATATCCGCCACGTAGGTAACGATCGCATCGGCCATCGTCAGCCGAGCAAAAGGCTTTCCAAAATCAACCTCACAGCCTTGATAGGTGAAGGTCAATTTGCCAAGAACCTGCTCAGCGACGGTCCGAAACAAGGATTCAGTGAGGCTCATAATGTCCTCGTAATCAGCATAGGCCCAATAAAATTCAAGCATGGTGAATTCAGGACTATGCTTCGTTGAGACACCTTCATTGCGGAAATTTCGATTGATCTCAAACACCCGCTCAAACCCACCTACGACTAACCGCTTCAAGTTAAGCTCAGGCGCCACGCGCAAATACATCTCTGTATTGAGCGCATTGTAATGCGTCACAAACGGCGCGGCGGTGGCGCCCCCAGGCGTTGTTTGCATCATCGGGGTTTCAACTTCCATAAAATCCCGGTCCACAAAGAAACGGCGGATTTGATCCACTATTTTTGCCCGCCGAACGAAAACCAAACGACTGTCTTCATTCACCATCAAGTCTAGGTAGCGCTGCCGATACCGCGTTTCAGTATCGGTCAATCCTTTATGTTTTTCAGGCAAGGGGCGCAAGCTCTTGGTCAGCATCCTAATCTGGCTGACCTCAAGGGAGAGCTCTCCCTTCATTGTTTTCATCAGAGCGCCCTCAGCGCCAACGATATCGCCGATATCGAAGCTTTTAAAATCCTCGTAGGCGTCCTCGCCCAGACCTTGACGCGTGACGTACAGCTGAATCCGTCCTGACCCATCTTGTACCGTCAAGAAGCTGGCTTTTCCCATTAACCGCTTTAAGATCACGCGCCCCGAAATCTTGACTTGCGTCTTCGTTTCAGCCAATCCTTCCTTGGTCGCAGTCTCAAATTCGACTTGTAGCACGTCCGCTAAGTGGGTTCGACGAAAATCATTCGGAAAAGCCTGGCCCGTCTCTCGCAAGGCATCCAGCTTGGCCTTGCGCAATGCAAATAGTTCATTCTCATCCAAGCTTTGATCGATTGATTCCATAGCGGTTCCTAAAAGGGTTCCTAATTGAACGTTGGCTGTTTCTTAAAGCCCTTGCTTTAAGCTGGCCTCAATAAAAAAGTCGAGCTCGCCATTTAATACCGCTTGGGTATTGGAGGTCTCAATATTCGTTCTGAGGTCTTTAATTCGGGCTGAATCCAATACGTAAGACCGGATCTGACTACCCCAGCTGATGTCGGATTTGTTGTCTTCGATTTCCTGGAGTTCGGATTTGCGACGCTGCTCTTCTAATTCGTAGAGCTTCGCTTTCAACTGCTTGATCGCCTGATCCTTGTTTTTATGCTGACTACGTTGGTTTTGACATTGCACAACAATCCCACTCGGTTGATGGGTCAAACGAATCGCGGAATCGGTTTTATTAACATGCTGACCACCGGCGCCACTCGCCCGATAGGTATCCACCCGGACATCGGACATATCGAGAGCGATATCAATGTCATCATCGAGTTCTGGCGAAATAAAAATTGACGCGAAGGAAGTATGGCGACGACTGCCCGAATCAAACGGAGACTTTCGAACGAGCCGATGCACACCGGTCTCGGTACGCAACCAACCATAGGCATAGGCGCCCGCGACCCGAACCGTCGCGGACTTAATCCCTGCGACATCGCCATCGGACAATTCGATAATCTCTGCTTTGAAGCCTTTGCCCTCACTCCATCGAAGGTACATTCGAAGCAACATATCAGCCCAATCCTGCGCCTCGGTGCCCCCGGACCCAGATTGAATCTCAAGGTAGGCACTATTGGGGTCCATCGCGCCGGAGAACATGCGTTGGAACTCCAGTTTCGCTAAGTCTGCGAGGTACACTTCAAGGTCAGATGCCGCCTCACCGAACAAGTCCTCATCCTGCTCCTCAACTGCAAGGGATAGGATTTCGGTCAAATCCTCTAGGCCTTGCGCCAACCGCTCGATCGTTAGCACAACGGTTTCGAGTGCAGCACGTTCTTGACCTAGCTTTTGAGCCAGCTCGGGTTGATCCCATATCTTAGAATCGGCGAGTTCTAACGAAACTTCAGCCAACCGCTCTTTCTTATCGTCATAGTCAAAGATACCCCCGAAGGACCTGCGTCCGATTCTGGCAATCTTTTATCTTCGCAAAGAGCGCGTTACTTTCAATCATGATGATGCTTCTAATGAAGTGCTGATGGACATAGAGCCCCTATACGCGACGCACCCGAAAGCTAAACCACTTAAAGCCAACATCGCGCTGTAACTTCTATATTGTAAACCATGGCTTGCCACCCAGCCATCGTTCAACCAGCCTAGGGCCAACAATGTACTATTAATAACTGCACCCGATCCACGCCTCGATACCGGTTTACATCCAACTTAAACGCGAATCGAACATTTCGACGGTCAATCACACGATCTTGATTAAAGAAGATGCCCTCCAGGAGCCCAGGAGATCGAACGCTAAGGAGCTTGAGTTTTAGGTGCCCCCCTTTTAATACTCTCTGTTCTACAATTTCCAGCCCTTCGTCAAAAATCGGCTCTGGGAACCCTTGCCCCCATGGGTGATCTCGAACCAGGCCTGCAACCCATGCAAGATCGAAGCTGGGCACCAAGCCTTCCGATAGAATGTGCTCATTCAGGTCACGACCTAATAAATGTTTTTCGGCGTGGAGATCGAATTGCGTTGCAAACTCTGAAAAATCTTCCTGCCGAATAGTGACCCCGGCGGCCATCGCATGCCCGCCAAATTTTTGGAGCAAGCCCTGCCGGGCAGCATCAATCTCTGCCAATAAATCCCGCAATTGTAGACCCTCAATGGACCTTCCAGATCCCTTGAGCAAACCATTTGAGGCCTCAGCAAAGGCAAATACGGGCCTGGCACATTGCGCCCGCACCCGCGAGGCCAAAATCCCAACAACGCCTTCATGCCATCGCGAATCAAAAAGACTGATCCCAAATTGCGCCGAATCCTGAGCCCGATCCCTATCCAGCAGTAATTCAGCAGCCTGAGCCTGCATCGAGTGCTCGATTTCTCGGCGCTCCAGGTTGAGCGCATCTAAACGGGCCGCCGATGCATGCGCCCCATCGGTTGTTGAGAGCAAACAGGCCACGCCCAGCGACATATCCTCAAGCCGGCCGGCAGCATTCAACCTTGGTGCGACGTTAAAGGCCAGCTGGGTTGTGGTCAAAACACGATGGTCTATGCCTGAGATTTCAATCAGTGCTTGAATCCCAGGCCTTGCCTGACCCGCCCGTATACGATTGATCCCTGATTGCACCAGACGGCGGTTGTTGTCATCCAATGGGACGAGGTCAGCAACTGTGCCGAGCGCCACTAGATCCAAGAGTTGCGCTAAATTTACTCGGTCATTGCCCTCCGGTCGGGCGGCTGCTAAAAGCGCTCGCGTCTTGATCAGGAGATAAAATGCAACGCCAACCCCGGCCAAAGCCTTGCTAGGAAATTCACAATCATTTTGGTTCGGATTCACAATCGCATCGGCAGCCGGCAAACCCTGGCCCGGCAAATGATGATCCGTCACAATGACGCGAACGTCCGCTGCCTTGGCCGCGGCAACCCCTTCAAAACTCACAATTCCCTGATCAACCGTAATGATCAGGTCCGGGCGCTGAGTGAGCGCAAGATCCACCAACTCTGGGCTTAAACCGTAACCAAACTCAAACCGATTGGGGACCAAATACTCAACATGACGGGCCCCAAGCAACCCCAGACCTTCTATCATCAGCGCAACACTGGTTGCGCCATCGGCATCATAATCACCGATGATCAGAATCCGTGATCGCTGCTGAATAGCAGAGACCAGGAGGGTTGCCGCAGCGTGCAACCCTTTCATTTTTTCGGGTGGCGCCAAGCCCGCTAAGGCGTACGATGGGGTCGTGCTGACGGCAATACCGCGAACCGACAGTAATGTCTCAAGACGTCCTAAATCTGTTGCCGTTTGACCCGGCCGCCGAACGAGTTCGATGGTCACAAGTTAACGAAACACTCGGATCGATTGGACAGGTGCAATCACTGACGACATCTCTTGAAGCTCATTGATCGCTTCTGCAATGACGCCGTGCTGGATCGGATCCGTCACCAAAACAATAAAGGATCGATTGGGCGCAATATCTTCTTGGAGTATTTTGTCTAAAGAAATCGTCCGACGAGCCAAAATTGAGGTCACTGCGGACATGACACCCGGTTGATCCTCAACGCTAATCCGTAAATAGTAGCTTGATGCGACTTCTGCTGGCGGTCTGACCGGTAGCGGCTTGAGCGCAGCCGCTCGAGCCCCAAGCCCGCCGCCGGGGGCAGCGCCCTTAACTAAATCGATTAAATCTGAAACGACTGCACTGCCGGTGGGCCCTGCGCCCGCGCCTGCACCAGCGCATAGGATCTCACCCGCTGCATCGCCGCAGACCAGAACGGCATTCTGAACGCCATCAATCTGAGCCAAGATGGCGGTCATCGGCACGAAGCTAGGATGGACAGACATCTCAAGCTGTCCCGCCTGACAACGTGCAACACCGAGATGTTTGATTTTGAAGCCCAGTTCCCGCGCAAATTTAAAATCAACTGGGTCAAGCGACGAGATCCCTTCAATCTCAACGCGATCTAACCTGAGCGGCTGATCGAAGGCAATGGCCGAAAGGATCGTTAACTTATGAGCCGCATCAATGCCTTCAACATCAAAGGTTGGATCGGCTTCGGCATAGCCTAAGGTCTGAGCCTCTTGCAAAACCTCATCGAAGGTTCGCGTAGGTCCCGTTGCGGCCATCTCTGTCAGGATGAAATTGGCAGTGCCATTGATAATGCCAGCAAGCCAACCAATTTGATTACCTGCAAGGCTTTCTTGAATCACTTTAATAATCGGAATGCTGCCCGCAACCGCTGCCTCATATCGCAACTGAACCTCATGCTTCGCCGCCAGCGCAAAGAGCGCATCACCATATTCAGCGATCAATGCTTTATTGGCTGTCACCACAGATTTGCCTGCGCCCAGGGCCGCTTCGATGAGCACTTTGGCATCGGTTGTACCACCTATTAACTCAACCACCACATCGACATCGTCACGCCTGCAAACCGAATGAATATCAGCGGTATACGCAACACCCTTGAAGACTTGATCTGTCGGAACCGATCGAGACGCGACGACCGTAACCTCAATTGTCCCACCCGTGCGAGCTGTTATCAGAGCATGATTGTCACGCAGGATCTGGGTCACGCCCTGACCGACAGTTCCCGCTCCACAAATAGCAATTTTCACCGTCGACTCCTTAAGCGAAAAAATCGCGATTCATCATTTAGCAAGTAACCGTTTGATGCCTCGTAAGGCTTGCCGGGTTCTGTGTTCATTTTCAATCAGCGCAAAGCGAACATACTCATCGCCATACTGGCCAAAACCAATGCCCGGAGAGACTGCAACCTTGGCCTCTGTAATCAGAAGCTTCGCAAATTCTAAAGACCCTAAAGACCGGAACTGCTCGGGGATTTTCGCCCAAACAAACATCGTCGCCTTCGGAGGGGTAACCGCCCAACCTGCTGCATTTAAGCCTTCGCACAAAACATCTCGTCGACGCTTATAAATCAAGCGGGTTTCTTCTACACAGCTTTGGTCCCCTTCAAGCGCAGTGATCGCAGCAACCTGAATTGGGGTGAAGCTGCCATAGTCCAAGTAGGATTTAATGCGCGCCAGCGCGCCAACCAGCGTCTGGTTACCAACACAAAACCCTACTCGCCAGCCCGGCATGTTGTAGCTTTTAGACAGAGTGAAAAATTCAACCGCAATATCTTTCGCGCCATCAACCTGCAAGATCGAAGGGGCTTTATAACCATCGAACACGAGGTCCGCGTAGGCAAGGTCTTGAACCACCCACAAATTATGGGCTTTAGCGATCTCAACAACCCGCTCAAAAAATTCTAGATCGACACAATGCCCCGTAGGGTTGCCCGGAAAATTTAGCACCAACACCTTCGGTTTCGGCCAGGTATTGAAAATGGCCTGCTCAAGTTCAGAGAAGAAATCCAAATCCTCTGTCAACGGCACATGACGCACATCTGCGCCCGCAATGACAAAGCCATAAGGGTGCACTGGATAGGAGGGATTGGGTACTAGAACGGAATCGCCCGGTCCCAAAATAGCCATCGCAAGGTGCGCCAAGCCTTCTTTGGAGCCGAGGGTCACGATGGCTTCGGACTCTGGATCCAAACTCACCCCGTAGCGAGTTTGGTACCAATTGCAGATCGCCTGGCGGAGTCTCGGGATACCTTTCGACTGTGAGTAGCGATGGGTATCGCCTCGATTCACCGTTTCAACGAGCTTTTCAACAATATGAGGGGGCGTTGGCTGATCAGGATTGCCCATCCCAAAATCAATAATATCCTCCCCCCGCGCCCGCGCATCGCGCTTTAATGCATCGGTAATGCCAAAGATGTAAGGGGGAAGACGTTGAATTCTTTGAAACTCGGACATGGGTGCTGCCTTCAAGAAATGCGCGACAGTTTAATCAAGTGCGCTTGACGCGTCACCTATGGTGACACTTTCCACAGCACTATTTTCAGAAAATTCTTCAAGAATCTGATGACAAGCCTAGCTGAGCTGCCAGCCGCGCAGCCGGCAAATAGCCCGGGAGCAAACGACCATCTTCAAAGACAATCGACGGCGTACCGGTAACGCCAACCAATTCACCCATCTCAAAATGCGCTTTAACGGGGTTGGCACAGGATCGCCCTGGGATAGTTTCCCCTGCCTTGGCTTGGGTTAGTGCCTTCTTTTGATCCGGAGCACACCAGGCCGAGACGATCTTATCGTAACTGGCCGAGTCGATGCCGGCGCGCGGGTAAGCCAAATATCGGACCGTAATCCCTAAGCGGTTCAGTTCCGGGACTTCCTGATGCAGTTTCCGGCAGTACCCGCAATCAATATCGGTAAAGACGGTGATCGTTGTCTTCCGCTTAGAAGGCGGCGGCGCAAAGACCACCATTTGCGTTTCGTCCAAACCATCAATCAACGCCTTTCTCGAATCGCTGCGTTCTTGCTCCGAAAGATTCACCATACGGCCATTGGTCTTCTGATAGATATCACCTTGAATGAAGTACGTCCCCGTGACATCGGTCAAAAGAGTTGTTCCGTCTGTCAATTTCAAACTGAAGAGACCGGGCACCTCAGAGTCAGCAATCGATTCGATCGGGAGGTTACTGGCCTCTAACGCAGTTTGCAGGTCTTCAAGCACATCGGCTTGGCTCGTCATACCCCACAGGCACACCAACCCTAATCCTGCCTGCAGCCAAGTGACGACTCGTGATGAAGCCATGAGTTGAGTGGTCCTGTTCGTCACGTTCATTTCTAATTCCCTAGCTTAAAACCATAGTTTAGTGCATCTGCGTCGACGGTCACAAACGGATTAACCCCGAGGGTGGTGTTCAGCATGCAGGGCTTGCATTCGGTGCTTGGCAACATGCGTATAAATCTGTGTCGTGGACAGATCGCTATGACCCAACAACAGCTGTACAACCCGCAGGTCCGCGCCATGATTGAGCAGATGCGTCGCAAAGGCATGCCTTAAAGAATGGGGCGACAGAGAAATGCCAATACCGGCTTGAGCAGAGTGTCGTTTGATCAGATACCAAAAAGCCTGCCGCGTCATCGCTCGACCACGATTGCTGGGGAACAACACCTCATCGGGACCTGCCCGGCGCATCAACGCCGCGCGATGATCTTTAATAAACGCATCGAGCCAATCGATGGCTTCCGCACCGATCGGAACCAAGCGCTCTTTATCGCCCTTACCAATCACTCTCAACACCCCTTGGCGCAGGTTTACGTCAATCATTCTCAGGTTCACCAATTCGGAAACCCGAAGACCGGTGGCATACAACAGCTCCAGCATCGTTCGATCTCGAAACCCAACCGCTGTTTTGGTATTTGGCGCAGACAGGAGTGCGTCAACCGCTTTTTCCGACAACGATTCTGGCAGTTTTCGACCTAATTTGGGGTTTTCGATCCGAAGCGTCGGATCTTCCGAAATTCGTTCCTCGCGGACTAAAAACCGGTAGAGCGATCGAATAGAGGATAAGGCCCGAGCAGATGAACGCGCCGTGATGCCCTGCTCGACCCGATGAGTCAAATACGCCAAGACCTGTTGCCGACTTGCGCCGAGAACGGTCTCATTATTGGCCTGGAGCCAGTGCACGAAGTACTTCAGGTCACGGCCATAAGATTCCAGGGTATTGCGACTAAGTCCTCGCTCCATCCAAATACTATCCAGATACCCATCGAGCAGCTGGCTGTGCGCTTCACTCAAGGTGCCTGGGTCAACGGGCGAGACCTTCGGCGAGACCTTCACCCTTTCCGATCCGCCAGTTTCAGCGCAGTCAGGCGAGCCTTATCGGCTTCATAGCGTCGCCCTGCGAAGTAAAACAACGGAATAGCGGTTAGCGAGATTACAGTAAACCAAAGCAGTGCTTGGGTGTAGGGCTGAGGATTGCCAATCGCCATCAGATAATCGATGTAGACCCCAGCAAGGCTTACGCCAATCGCCACACCCGCCATATTCAACAGTAAGATATAAAACGCAACAACGGTTGCTCTAATCTCCTCAGGCACCAACTCTTGTACCGTTGAGAAGGTCGGGCCGTAGAAACAGCCAAGCTGGAAAAAGCCCGCACCCACCCCAAGCCAGAAGACCCAGTGATCGGGTTCAACTAAGCGATAGGCGATATTCACGGGCGCTAAAACCAGCATCACTAAAAACAGGAACATCGGCCGACCGACCCCCGTCTTTTTCAAAAAATAGTCACCTCCGAGTCCGCCAAAGAGATTGCCTGCGATGCCTGCTGTAATGCCAATCCAGCCGGTAATCTGAGCGATTTCGGCCTTATCAAACCCCCGCTCTTGGACATACCACAGCTGATCAAAGGTCGCTGCACCTAAAATAAAATGAAAAGCGACACCGCCACCAATGGTCATGGTCAATGCTGGAGAGGCTTTAAGTGCGGCGAATAATATTTTTAGTAAATCAAAAAAACCTGGCTGAACCGCAGCCGATGTAGGGCTTGTCGAATCAACCGAACGCTTTGGGTCTTTTAAAAAAAACATCACGAGCGCCAGCGCAAGACCAATGCCACCCAACAAATAAAAACAATTACGCCAGCCAATCACTGGCCCAACATATCCGACAATCAAAAGGCTCACTCCGACCCCAATCGGAACCCCCATGTAATAAAAACCAGATGCGAATCCCAGCCTATGTGCTGGAAACCGATCCGCCAACAATGACATCGCTGTCGGCGTTAGGATTGACTCGCCAACACCGATCAACATCCTAGGCGCGGCCAATGACAAAAAGCCTTTTGCCATGCCCGATGCCGCCGTAAGGAGACTCCAGAGCCCAACGCCCAGCGCGATGAAGCGGGTCCGATTGACCCGATCAGCCAAAGTGCCCATAAACAGTCCAGCGACTGAGTAAAAGGTCAAAAAAATGAGCCCCGTCAGCAACCCAAATTGGGTATTCGAAAGCCCTAGATCCGGCACAATATAGTTTGAGAAACTGGCCAACAATTGCCGATCAACAAAGTTCATCACGTTGAGGATCGTAAGGAATCCTAAAAATCCATAACTTCGCATTGTCACGACGGGTGTCGTTTGACTCATTTGCATCACCTCAACAGTTGCCTGCGGCGCGCAGCCGAGATGCTGCGCAACTGACAAGAATGTAGCACTATTGTTCGGTCGGAAGGAAGGATGGCTATTGAACTGAATCAACGACTTACACTAGCTGCGACCTCAGACCACCGACTCACCGTGACCGGAGCGCAGCGCAGCGCTGGCAACGTTATAACGTGCAGGGCGATGGTTTAAGCGAATGGCCTTAGCATAGCAACATTGTCATTAGGCAATGACACCAACGCAAAAAGGGTCCGTTGGAAGGACCCCATTATCTTATTTATCACATAGGAATAGTGAGGCTCCCTCTAAGGGTACGCCTCGCCCGGCCAGCTTATTTCAATTTTTCTTTGATTCGTGCCGATCGGCCGCTTCGTTCTCTGAGATAGTACAGCTTCGCCTTACGAACATCGCCGCGCCGCTTCACCGTAATACTCTCGATCAGTGGGCTGTGAGCTTGGAAGGTTCGCTCAACGCCGACACCGTGGGAGATCTTTCGAAGGATAAATGCAGAATTCAACCCACGGTTTTTCTTTCCGATGACAACGCCTTCAAAGGCTTGTAATCGTTCACGATTACCTTCTGCTACGCGAACTTGAACGATCAACGTATCGCCGGGCGCATAGTCCGGAAGGTCTGCCTTCAATTGAGATGCTTCAATTTGCTGAATGATCTTATTGTTGTTCATATCGTTTCCTCATTACTCAGGCTTCTGACTCTTTGTCTCAAGAAACCGCGCCTCTTGATCTGTTACACCGCGGCGCTTTAGCAGATCGGGACGCCTTAATTGCGTAACCATCAAAGATTGCTGGTGCCGCCACTGCGCTATTGCCTTATGGTCGCCACTGAGCAACACTTTTGGCACGACGCGCCCACCGACTGTTTCAGGACGCGTATACTGAGGGTATTCGAGCAATCCGTCAATAAAAGACTCATCATTTTTTGAAGATTCGTCGCCGAGCACCCCCGGAAGTAGCCGAATCATGGCATCAAGCGCCATCATCGCTGGCAATTCACCCCCGCTGACGACAAAATCCCCGACGCAAACCTCAAGATCGACAACAGAATCGATAACCCGTTCATCCAAACCTTCATAACGACTGGCCAAAAACACCATCTCATCAAAATGCTCGATCCACTCTGCGAGCAATCCTTGCTCCAGCGGTTTCCCTCTTGGCGAGAAGTGCACAACAATTGGCGTACCCCCTACTGCAGCCTTAGCAGCCTTAACCGCTGCCAACATTGGCTCGGCTTTGAGTACCATTCCTGGGCCGCCGCCATAGGGCCGATCATCAACCGTACCATGTCGATCCTCAGCAAACTCCCTCGGGTTCACAACCGTTAGGGTGACCAAACCCCGTTCAAAGGCCCTGCTCGTGACGCCGAAGTCTTGAATCGAATTGAACATTTCAGGCATCAAAGACACGACGGCAAACTTCATCAGAAGTCCTTGGACCAATTAACGAGGATTGAGCCGCTTTCAAGATCGACCTTCAAAATGAATTGCGGCTCGACATACGGAATAAGCCGCTCAAGGCCATCAACACTGTCGGCAAAAGCCTCGACCACTAAAACATCATTCGCGCCGGTTTCAACCAAACGCACGACTCTACCAAGGATTTCACCTTCTGTATTAGAAACCGTTAGACCCATCAGCTGGTGCCAATAGAACTCGCCTTCTGGCAACGCCGGAAAATCAGTTTTTTTGGTCCAGATGGTCGCCCCGACCCAGGCCTCCGCCTGATTTCGATTATCAACATCTTTGAAACGCACTTGAATTTTTTTGCCCTGTTGGCGGACTTCCGCAACTTCTACAGCTGTCAATTTGCCGTGTTGCCGGACGTGCCAGGGATGGTACCTAAGAATTTGCTCTGCGGGATCGGTGTCAGAAAACAACTTAATCCATCCCTTTACACCATGGACCCCGACAACTGAACCGATTTGGATCAGGGCGTCCTCTGAGGCAAGCAATGGATTAATCTCGGGTGTTAAGCCGCAGCTTCAGCTTCAGGCTCAACTTGAACGACCTTGCGGTACGCTTTGATCAGCGACTTGACCCGATCTGAAGGCTGAGCACCTTGTCGAGTCCAGTAGTCGATGCGATCAAGGTCTAAACGCATTTTTTCGTCTGAGCTCTTTGCTAACGGATTGAAGAAACCAACACGTTCAATAAAACGCCCGTTGCGACTTTCGCGACGATCCGCAACGCTGACGTAGTAAAAAGGACGCTTTTTGGTGCCGCCGCGTGCTAATCGAATTGTTACCATGTTCTCTTCACCCTTACTTCAATGTCTAAAAATTTTTCTGTACCGCGCCTGACCGTTCCCAGCAGGTGCTCACCACAGACCTTGATTATCCTACGCAGCCCTCACGAACCCAAGTGTTGCGCATCTTTTATTTTCAAAATTTGCCCCTGCAACCGTGACGCCGATTGTCACGCGCTACTTACGCCAGCTCTTGCTCGCCCTGACGAAAATCCTGAACTTTTTAACCGGCCCCTTTCTGAGGGCGCTCATTGTAAGCCAATCGACTGCGGAATAAAACCTTTGAAATGCCAACGGATCGCAACGCTTGACGGGTCAAAAAAGCCGTCTCCAACTTACCTCATCCGCCTAAAACGGACGACTGCCTTGATTCATCATGCCACCCATGCCACGCATCATATTGGTCATGCCGCCTTTCTTACCAAGCTTTTTCATCATTTTTTGCATTTGTTTGTGCTGCTTGAGCAGACGGTTCACATCTTGAATTTCTGTTCCCGAACCGCGGGCAATCCTGCGTTTGCGGGAACCACTAATCAGGTCCGGAAAACTCCGTTCTTTCGGCGTCATCGAGTTAATCATCGCTTCAAGCTGACCAAAATTTTGTTGATCGACCCGCGCCTTTGCCGTTTCGGCCATATTGCCCATGCCCGGAAGCTTATCCAGCATTCCGGTTAATCCGCCCATGTTGTTCATCTGCTGGATCTGATCTCGAAAGTCTGAGAGATCAAAGCTACGGCCCTTTTGGATCTTCTTAGCAAGCTTCGTCGCTTTCTCTTTGTCTATCTTTTGCTCGGCTTCTTCGATCAGCGACATCACATCGCCCATGCCCAGAATTCGGGACGCAATTCGATCCGGGTGAAATAATTCTAAAGCCTCGATCGTTTCGCCTTGACCGATAAATTTAATCGGTCGGCCCGTGACCTGGCGTACTGATAAAGCTGCGCCACCCCGGGCATCCCCGTCGGCTTTGGTTAAAATGACGCCCGTTAAGGGTAAGACTGCGCCAAACTGTTTAGCTGTATTGGCCGCATCCTGACCGGTCATCGCATCAACAACAAAGAGCGTTTCAACCGGATCTAGATGCCCATGCAACTTCGAGATTTCTTGCATCATGTCGTCGTCAATCGCCAGCCGTCCGGCAGTATCAACAATCAAGACATCCACAAACTGTCGCTTTGCAGCCTGCAGAGCATCTTTCGCAATTTGCTCCGGCGCCTGATCTGTGGATGACGCGAAAAAACTAAGCCCTGCGCTCTCTGCGAGGGTCTGCAACTGCTGAATGGCCGCTGGACGATATACGTCGGTGCTGACCAACATGACCTGTTTATCCTCACGCTGCTTCAACCAAACGCCGAGCTTTGCCGCCGTCGTGGTTTTACCTGCCCCCTGAAGTCCGGCGAGGAGAATCACCGCAGGCGGTTGGCTATTGAGATCGAGCCCCTCTGAAGCGCCGCCCAGCACTGCCACCAATTCTTCATTGACGATCTTTAAGAAAGATTGCGCAGGCGACAAACTCGCACCGACCTCAGCGCCAATCGCCCGCTGCCGGATTCGGTCCATAAAATCCTGAACTACAGCCAGGGCAACGTCAGCATCGAGCAACGCCAGACGGACCTCGCGCAAGGTTTCGGCAATATTCTCTTCTGATAACGTCTTTTTACCGCCAATTTGACCCAGCGCCGCGCTGACCCTGCGGGTTAAATTATCAAACATAGTGTTGTACCTTATTTAAAGTTGTTCCAACTATTTATCTGGACCCATCTAATTTCTGTGTTGCCCGCGACAAACTACTCCTCGCTGCCGCTCGGCGTTAAACTAATCGAGGCAGATCACCACCTAATGGCGAGCAGCCTCTGTATTTGGCTTAGAAACATCAGAGCAACGCAAGAAGATCGCAGCTGACAGCAGAGTTTAATCCGAGTAACTGATATTATAGACCAAGAACTCCTCAAAGGGCTTACGATGAGCGAAAGCTTCCAAACATCTCCGAGCTTCATACTGCTGGCGCTGCTGACCGGCTTATTATATTTCGCGAATGGCCTCAGAGCGCGACGTCGCGTCCAAAATCTCACTCAAGCCACCAAAGCTGACCTTCTAAGCATCGCCCTCGGGTTAATCGCCTGCGTCGGCCACGGCTTTTTACTCAAGACCAGTTTGTTTCAAGGTGATGCCGTAAGCCTAGGTCTGCTGCCGATGCTGAGCGTCACAGCCTTTGCGATGAGCCTTGTGATTGCACTCAACCAAATAAGGCGCCCAATGAACCATATCGCCCAACTGGTCTTTCCCCTCGCAGGTCTCACCCTCCTAATACAAACCGTCTATACGGGCCACGGGCCAGTCCGGGTCGATGTTGCGCCTGCACTCACCTTACACATTATTCTTTCGATCCTTGCCTATAGTTTACTGGCACTCGGGGCTCTGCAAGCCTTGTATTTAACTTGGCACGACCAAAGAATGAAGAAAAAACAATCCGGGGCCGCCTTATTTCTACCCATTCAAACCCTCGACACCCTTCTATTTGAGTCGATTTGGATCGGTTTAATTGCCTTAACCCTTGCTATCGGCACGGGCTTTTTATTTATGGATTCGCGCGCAGTGCCCGGGCTTATTCATCACACAATCCTAACCGCTATGGCCTGGCTGGTTTTTGTGGTCCTACTCTGGGGCCGATATCGGCTTGGTTGGCGAGGCAGCCTGGCCGCAGCTTGGACACTGCTTGGCTTCCTCTTGCTCGCGCTTGGTTATTTTGGCAGCAAGTTTGTGGTCGAAGTGGTGCTTTCATAAAACTGCGGCCTTGACACGAAAGGGACCGATCCGCTACAAGGTCTTCTTAATACTATAAGGCTCGACTCATCTTGGACGCCCCATCAACAGGCACACTACTTACAGCTGTCATTTGCCTCGTTTTTTTATCCGCTTACTTCTCTGCCTCCGAAACCGCCATGATGGCGCTGAACCGGTATCGGTTGCGGCACTTGGCGAAGAAGGGTCATCGAGGTGCGAAACGCGCCGCGCAACTCCTTGAGCGCCCGGACCGTTTGCTCGGCGTCATCCTAATTGGCAATAACTTTGTAAACTTCTCGGCAGCATCGATCGCAACGTTGCTCGCGATCGAAATTCTCGGAGAAAGTGGCGTCGCCTGGGCGCCTGTGATTTGCACGTTTATTTTTCTGATTTTCGCCGAGGTCGCGCCTAAAACCATTGCGGCGGCTTTTCCAGAGCGCATTGCATTACCTTCGTCCCATCTGCTGCGAGTGCTCTTATTCTTGTTCTATCCTTTGGTCTGGCTGGTCTCAGCCCTCTCCAATGGCTTGTTGCGTTTGTTCGGCATCAATCATCTGGCCTCACAGAATGACCACCTCAGTCGTGAAGAACTTAGAACCTTGGTTTTCGATGGCGCAAAAATCGCATCCCAATCTCAAAATATGATGCTGGGCGTGTTGGATCTAGATCAAGTATCGGTCGATGATATCATGGTGCCTAAAAGCGAAATTATTGGCATTGACCTTGATGACGACCTCGACACCATTATTCAACAGCTCCGTAACGCCCAACACACTAGGCTACCTGTTTTTCATGAGAGCATCGAAAATATCGTTGGCATCTTGCATGTCAGAAGTGCGATTCGATTTTTATCAAGTGAGACGCTAACCAAAGCCGCCTTGCTGCAGGAAATTGATGATGCGTATTTCGTGCCTGAGAACACCTCACTGCAGACCCAAATCAGACACTTTCAAAAACGGAAAGAGCGCATCGGATTGGTCGTTGACGAGTATGGAGACATTCAAGGCATTGTAACCCTAGAGGACATCCTTGAAGAGATTGTCGGTGAATTCACGACCGACCTTGCCGCCGCGAGCAGCGATATTCATCCCCAGGAAGATGGTTCATATTACGTTGATGGCGGCGCAACTATTCGCGCGATTAACCGTGCACTGAACTGGCAATTACCCTCTGAGGGGCCAAAAACACTGAACGGACTCATTACCGAAACACTGGAAACGATTCCGGAAGCGCCAGTTTGCTTGACAATCACAGGCTATCAGATCGAAATCATTCGCCTTAAAGGCAATATGATCGTAACCGCCAAACTCTTCCAACGTTTAGACATTGAACGCTAACACTGCGCCAAGCAATCCGTCCATCCCCGGCGCTTGAGACTAGGCGCTGATTGCGCGCGCAATGGCCTCCTTCGTTTGATCGCAAATCGATTGCAGCGAAGCCAAGTGGTTTTTTAACGCAGGTCCTTCTTTGGCCTTACCCGCTAGCTCGAGCTCAAGGCAGAGGTCTGCCAACGTGTGAGCTCCGACCGTGCGGGCAGAAGACTTTAGCTTATGGGCTTCACCTCGAACCCCTTCGAAATCATCAACATCAAACCCAGACAACATCGCCGCGATGCCCTGATCGAGTGACGTCACAAACTCTCCCAGCAGCTGATTGAGCACTTCGACGTCATCACCAAACAAGGCATTGAGTTCTGATAGATCCAAAACAGAAGATGCGTCGCTGACCAAATCAGCCTCAGCGGGCGACTCAGGCGTAGTACTGATCAATTGACCGGACGCTGCAGACGGTGTGTCGATTGCAGCATTCTGGTTCTGATCAGCACTTGGCAAATAGGTTCTCAACACCGTCTGTAGCGCACCGATTTCGAGCGGTTTGGATAAGTAATCGTTCATACCTGCTTCAAAACAGGCGGCTGCAGCCCCATCCATGGCATTGGCGGTAATCGCGACGATGGGCAACGGATTGCCCGAGCCGACTTCCTCTTGACGAATCCTGCGCGTTAATTCGTAACCATCCATATTGGGCATATCGCAATCTGTCAAAAGTAAACCAATTCCACCCAACCGGATTCGGTCCAAGGCCGCAACCCCATCGTCGACTAACTCGCAGGCCAGACCGAGGGTGTTGAGTTGTCGACGAATAACCTGTTGATTTACCGCATTATCTTCGGCCACTAAAATTAGGAGCCCCTCTTGCGCTGCTTCTGCCGCTGTCATTGGTACCCAGGCATCTTGGAGCACCTCCGCCATTTCGGTTTCGGTCACTAGCCCATCGCGTCCAACAACCCGTGCTGCGGCCGACATCAATTCGCGCCGCCTAAACGGGTTACTACTGATCAGCGCCAATCGATCATTGACCAAGCGCAGCCGCTGTCCCCGACCCGCACTAAAAAAGATCCATCCTACCGGCTGTGGTAAGGCGTTGGCTTCGACTCGTCGCCATATCGCTTCTTGCTCAGCCCGGCTAAAGCTATCCGATAAAATCACTACCGGGATCGTTGAAACCGCATCCAATGCCAGCGCCCTTTCCAAATTCATAGGGTCCACAACCGCATGGCAATTGGCGCCGAACGGCGTTAACACGCCACTGACTGATTCAAAGCTTCGCTGAGAGCGACTCATATAGAAGATATCGACCCCAGAGAGATCCACAGCGCCGCGCTCAGGTGCGACCTCCGGTGACTCAAGCAATCGAAGCTCTATTTGAAACTCCGCGCCCTGCCCCAACTGACTGATGACCTCAATGCGACCCTGCATGACCTCGACGAGGCGGCGGCAAATTGCAAGGCCCAACCCGGTGCCGCCATAAATTCGGCTAGTGGATTTTTCAGCCTGAGCAAAATCTGCAAATATATTTTTTTGCGCATCAGCAGACAAGCCAATCCCTTGGTCAACAACCCGAATCAAAACATCGCAGTAGTCGCCGGCTTGACGCTCCAGCAGCTCAATACGCACGACGATCTCCGCCGCCAAAGGCGAAAACTTAATGGCATTACCAACCAAATTAACCAAGATTTGTCGCAAGCGAAGGCCATCTAAGAGCAAATTACTGGGAACCGCAGGGTCTTGAATTAAGATAAGGGATTGCTGGTTCTTCGCCGCATTGGCGGCAATGACTTCCAGCGCACTTTCTGAGACCTCAGCGAGATCTGAGGGCGACATTTCTAACTCGATTCGCCCAGCCTCAATTTTGGAGATATCCAAGATGTCGTTGATTAATGACAGCAGGGCTTTACCGGAGTCCTGAATGGTCGCAACCATTTCTTTTTGATCTTCGCTTAACGGACTGCGTTTCATCAAATCAACCATGCCTAAAATTCCATTCATAGGCGTTCTGATCTCATGACTCATACTGGCCAAAAAATTGGACTTCGAACTCGCTGCAATCTCAGCGTTTGCAATGGCTGCCTTGAGCTCTGAGATATCAACCACGGTAATAATCTGATCACCCGCAGGCAAACTTTTGATTGTCACTCTTACACAGCGATGGTCTTTCAACTCAAGATCCTGCTGCGCAAAGCCCGCAAGACTTCCCTGCTCAAACCAGGCTTTTACGGCCGCTTTATCAGCACCCGTCGGTGCTAGGATGAGCTCCTCATCAAGCATCGCATCGATCACGAGCATCCAATCCACCTCGGGACGCAGCATCTGAGCAACTTCCGGGAAAATTGCCCTAACCCTTCGATTTAAAAAGCGAATCGAAAGCGACGGGTCCACTAAAATATAGCCTTCCGAGAAATGCTCAAGGGCCAGGTTCAGATACGTCTGGGCCTCACCCAATGAGGCCGATTTTTGGTTCAATTCAGACTCGAGTGTTTTCTCCGAATCTCGAAAAGCGGCTTCCCTCTGGCGTTGCTCGGTCACATCAAACATCATCAAAACTCGAGTATTCTCGCCGCCAAGGGACAGCATAGACGGTTGCGTTACAATCGTAATCGTCTCGCCGTCAGGCTTCACGATTTCGTATTCTCGCTCAGCCAGTTCGGGCTCAATACCCACCTTTTGTGTATAGGCCGCACTCGCCTGCGTCATAAACGTTGACGCTGGCCGGTCTTTTAATTCGAGGAGGCTGCGGTCTAATAATTGTTCTGCCGCCGGATTTACACTTAAGATCACTTGGCGACGAACAACAACTGAGGCAACTTTGCTTGATTGAAACCATTTCCAAAAACTGTCGTCACCCAATTCTTCCGAAGGCGCAGGCGTTGCAGGTGATGCTGTCTGCTGAGTCGACGTTTGTTCTAACACCTGGGCGATTTTCTGATCAATCCGACGGCTCATTCTGTAAAGCACAAGCAACAGCGCAATGACGCAAACCACTAAGACCCATTGAGCATCCATCGGCGCACCTCTCATCGAAATCAGTTAAGTCCGGTCCAACTCCGGATCCTCACAGCAACCAAACAGCCCCTCATGTTGAGCCCATCAAGCCCGCTGCAAAGCGGGCCCTCATTCGCTGTCAGGCCCCATGCTTTGCACCATCAAAGCTGCCGAGCACTACCCCCGGTGATCGAGCTTATAAGCCTGCGCCAGGTGACGCGTAATCACGCTCGCTTTAGCGCCATAGCCTATTCAAAGCCGCGATGATGGATTTAAAGGCTGCCGTGGTTGTGTTTGGGCTAATCCCTACACCGAAGCATTTATTTGCTTTTGAGTCGGCAATCTTAATGATACTGATCGCCTTCGCTTGACTGCCCTCATTAAGGGCATATTCTTGATAGTCCACCACGTTGATGGACTCGTTCAACGTTGAGGTCAGCGCGTTCACAAAAGCATCAATTGGCCCAGTGCCTTCGCCTTCAATTTTAATTTCGTTCTCGGCCACCTGAACCCGCGCCACGCAATGCTCACGCTCCCCGCCAACGGATCTAACCTCATAGTCGATTAATTGATAGGGTCCCGTCACCTCGACCAACTCGCGTACAAAAGACTCCCAAATCCGAGCAGGCTTCAGTTCGCCGCCATCGGCCTCAGACTCTTTCTGGACCAGCGGACTGAGCTCAAGCAATAGCTCGCGCGGCAGGTGGACATCGAAGTAATTCTCCAAGATAAAAGCAACACCGCCCTTCCCTGACTGGCTATTGACCCGAACCGTTTCACGATAAGAGCCACCAACATCTGCCGGATCGATGGGCAGATAAGGCACTTCCCAGGCACCATCTGAACCCGACTCGACATGATTCATCCCCTTTCGGATTGCATCCTGATGCGAGCCCGAAAATGCCGTAAACACCAACTCGCCGGCATAGGGTTGGCGAACATGGACCGGAATCTTGGTACAGGCTTCAGATACAGCAACGATCCGTGCCATGTCCGTCAAATACAACTCGGGATCAACGCCCTGTGAAAAAAGATTCATCGCCATCGTAATAATGTCGCAATTGCCGGTTCGCTCGCCATTGCCAAACAAAGTTCCCTCGATTCGGTCGGCGCCAGCCATTAAGCCGAGCTCCGAGGCCGCAACACCGGTCCCGCGATCATTATGGGTGTGCAAGCTAATCACCGCAGCATCGCGATTCGGCAAGGCGCGCATGAAGTACTCGAGTTGATCCGCATAAATATTGGGCGTCGCCATTTCAACGGTCGCTGGTAGATTCAAAATTATCTTTTTATCCGGCGTTGGACCCCAGGCTTCCATAACGGCCGTACAAATCTCAACCGCAAAATCCATTTCGGTAGCGGTATAACTTTCCGGAGAGTATTCAAGCACCACATCGGTTCCCGCATCCACCAGAGGCTGCGTATACCGTTTGACCATCTCGGTCGCGCGGGTCGCAAGACCAATAATTTCAGGTTGACTCATGCCAAAGACAACCCGTCTTTGGAGGGTTGAGGTTGAATTGTATAAGTGAAAGATCACCCGCTTGGCGCCGGAGACAGCCTCGATGGTCCGCGTGATCAAGTCTTCTCTTGCCTGACACAAAACCTGAATAGTCACATCTTCAGGAATCAATCCCTCATCAATAATTTTGCGAACAAAATCAAAATCAGTTTGAGACGCCGCCGGGAAACCAACTTCGATCTCCTTAAAGCCAATCCCCAAAAGCAAATCATACATCGATTGTTTTTCACTCGGGGTCATAGGCTCAATCAACGCCTGATTGCCATCACGCAGATCTACGCTACACCATCTCGGGGCCCGTTCAATAACCTGATCAGGCCAGGTTCGATCTTTCAGTCCAATGGCCTTAAAAGGCTTGTATTTTTGATAGGGCATGACCTTCTGGTCCGCCAACTTTGACAATTGATTGGTGTTAGAACTCATAGTGTTTGATCTCGATCTATTGGTATTGGTCGGCTGATGCAGCCGATAGATTTCAAACGATGTAGGAATTGGTACTGGCCGCCTACAACGGCAGTCGTAGCAGACCTAGTAAACCGCATAGCAGAAGGGGCGCAAGATCGCGCAGCAGGTTTTCGTTGATGGAGCGCTTTTGCATCATCGTACCAAGTAAACCTAGGAGAACCGTCAGAACAAAATAGCAATATAACCCCGAGCGACCATGATGCCAAGCCTTACCGCTATTTTACACAGCAATCAAACCGTGCTTGTATCGTCGAGAATTATCCACGTAATGCTGGGCGCTCAGCTTTAAGCCCTGCATCTGCTCCGGCGTTAAGGTCCGAACGATTTTACCCGGCGAGCCCATGACCAGCGACCCATCCGGAATGTCTTTGCCCTCTGGAATCAGCGCATTCGCGCCGATCAGACAATTTTTCCCAATTTTGGCTCCATTTAGCACCACCGCATTTATTCCTATCAGCGACTCATCACCGATGGTACAACCATGGAGCATCACCTTATGGCCAATGGTGACCCGTTTGCCGATCGTTAATGGCATCCCAGGGTCAACATGCAATACAGAGCCATCTTGTATATTCGAATCTTCACCTATGTGAATGGCGGCATTCTCTGCCCTCAAAACCGCGTTAAACCAAACGCTTACCCCCGCCGCCAAAACGACTTGACCAACCACGGTGGCACTCTCGGCAACCCAAGTGTCAGTATGAATTTCGGGACTCAAGTCATCCAGCTTATAAATCATCAGTACTCCTTTTGTTCATCGATGAAATCATCAAGTATTACGCGCTATCCATGGGCTTCAATGCAAGGGTTAGAAAATCTAACAAGATCAGCGCCGTTAAACCCCAAATTCGATACCCATCAAATTCATAAATCGGCGCCATTTGAACCACACCTTGACGTGTCAAACGTTCAGTAGCAACTCTTACATCTTTTTCGAGCCAAGCAAGAGGCACCTCAAAAACGTCACTGACTTCATCTTGATTGGGCTGAAACAAAGCCGTTTCCGGCATCACCGAAACGAAGGGGGTGACCCAAAGACCATGCTTGGAGATGAGTCCAGGCAACTCGCCAATCAACTCAATCTGATCTTCTGCAATGCCCAATTCTTCAACGGTTTCCCGTCGTGCCGTCGCAGCAAGATCCACATCGCTTAAGTCCCGCTTGCCGCCAGGGAGCGCCACTTCTCCAGCGTGAGAAGACAAAGCACTCGCTCGAACTGTCAGAACAACGGTGGGCGTCAAGCCTAACCGTATCAAGACCATAACCGCCGCATCGGCTCGATCACGATACTGATCCGGGCGCGGGCTGAGGCGCAGCGCCCGGAGCCTTGATCGCAACAAAGTCATCATAGTGGCTTGCACCGCTGTGAAGCCGGAGCACAAACCTTTATCATTGACCCATGAAATATTGTAGCCAATGCGGCGGCACTGTCGCTCTGAAAACACCCGATGGTGATACGCGGCAACGCTTTGTCTGCAGCCATTGTGATGTCATCCATTATCAAAATCCTAGAATCATCGCGGGATGCATCCCTGTGTATGGCGACCAAGTCCTTTTATGCAGACGTGCGATCGAACCACGTTATGGGAAATGGACTCTGCCCGCCGGGTTTCTCGAAAACGGAGAGTCTATCTCACAGGGTGCCATGCGAGAAACCTTAGAAGAGGCCAACGCCCGAGTTTCGATCGATACGCTCTATACCATTTTCAGCCTGCCGCATATTTCCCAGGTCTATGTTTTTTATAAAGCAAGCCTCCTGGATCTTGATTTTTTCTCGGGCATCGAGAGTCTTGAAACCAAACTCTTCGCAGAGGCCGATATCCCGTGGTCTGAACTCTCCTTCGCGGCCATCACCCAAACGCTTGAGCATTTCTTTTCAGATCAACGTCAAGGCGTCTTCATCACTCGCGAAGCCACCATCGACCCACGGCCAAAAACGGCTTAGCGCAACCAAGTTGCCGCCGATTTAAACATCATCGCCCAAGGGCTCAAATCACCCAAACCTTGCGGCCGCCAAGACCATTGAGCTCCGCGGAAGGATCTCTCTGGATGCGGCATCATGGCCGTAACTCGGCCATCCATGGACGCCACCGCCGTTAATCCACCGGGCGAACCATTCGGATTCGCCGGATAGCGCTGAGTCGGTGCGCCATCATTACCAACAAACCGCATCACAATTTGTTGCTTAGCAGCGAGCTGTATCGCTGCTGCGTCCGACAGTTCGGCACGCCCCTCACCGTGGGAAACCACAATCGGTAAAAAGGCGCCCTCCAGGGCTTTTAGCAGCAGACTGTTACTGGGCATTACTTCAACCATGGAGAACCGGGCTTCAAACTGCTCTGAGCGATTTCTGACAAAGCGAGGCCAATTCTCAGCGCCAGGAATAAGATCCGATAGTTGAGACAACATTTGGCACCCGTTACAAACCCCTAACGCCAACGTATCAGGACGATGGAAAAAAGCCTCGAACTGATCAGCAATCGCCGCGTTCATCAAAATACTTTTGGCCCAACCGGACCCAGCGCCTAAAACATCCCCGTAGGAGAATCCGCCGCACGCTGCGATCACCTGAAAGCCGTCCAAAGATCGACGACGACTAATCAGATCACTCATATGCACATCGACGGCGTCAAAGCCTGCGGCCGTAAACGCGGCTGCCATTTCAACTTGACTGTTAACACCCTGCTCGCGCAATACCGCGACCTTCGGTTTTACGCCTAGATTGACCATCGGCGCTAACAAAGCATCCGCCACGCCTGCTGGCAAACTCATGTTCAGCCCAGGGTCGGCATCATCTGTAAGCGCTGCGTACGCCTCCTCAACACACTCAGGATGATCGCGAAGCCCCTGCAATTGATAGCTAACCGTCGACCACAGCTGGGCAAGCGCGCCCCGCGCAAAGGACGCGACCTGTCGAGAATCTTGGAAAATCTGAACCTGCTGATCCGATTGCGGCGCGCCCAAGTCGAACCAACGCAAGCCTCGAGCATGCAGGCTTTGCGTCCACAGATTGAGACTTGCAGACTCAATCTGCAGCACAACCCCAATCTCTTCATTGAAAAGGAACGGTAATAAGGATTCGTCCTTTGGCACCTCGAGGGTTAATCCACAATGTCCTGCAAACGCCATCTCAACTAACGTCGTGAACAACCCACCATCGGAGCGATCGTGTAAGGCGAGGATCGTAGCGCGCAGCGCTGGATTTTGAAGGACCTCCCACAAGGCTTTGAGGCTTGTAAAGTCCTGCGCATCCGGCACATCGGCATCCATGCACGAAAAACATTGTTGAATAATCGCGCCGCCAAGCCGCCGATGCCCGCCAGGCAATTCTAAAAGGATCAAACGGCTAGGCCGTTTTGAGAGCTCAGGGGTTAAGGTCTGAGCAATGTCTAGAACCGGTGCAAATGCGGAAATAATTAAGGACACGGGTGACGTGACCTGTTTGTCCTCACCGTTTTGGCGCCATTTTGTCTGCATCGACATGGAGTCTTTCCCCACTGGAATGCAGATACCCAGCGCAGGACACATTTGCATCCCAACCGCCTCAACGGTCTCATAAAGGCTCGCGTCCTCGCCAGCATGACCACTGGCGGCCATCCAGTTAGCCGACAGCTTCACTTGACTCAAAGCACCAATACTCGCTGCCGTCAAATTGGTTAGGGCCTCCGCCACAGCCATCCGACCTGATGCCGGCCCATTAAACACAGCAAGCGGGGTTCGCTCCCCGAGCGCCATGGCTTCGCCCACGCAGTCTTTGAAGCCCGCAGCCGTGACCGCCACATCCGAAACCGGGACTTGCCACGGCCCCACCATCTGATCCCGGGCCACTAACCCCCCAACACTGCGATCTCCAATGGTAATTAAAAAGCTTTTGCTGCCGACACTGGGGTGAGCCAACACCCGCTCAACCGCCTCATCGAGCGTCGCGGTTAGTGGCATCCTTGGCGCATCGCGCTTGATCTTTGCTGCCCGTTTATGCAACTTTGGCGGCTTGCCAAACAACACCGACATCGGCAAATCAACCGGTTGATCTTCAAACAACGGATCCTCAACGGTCAGATGCGGTGCTTGGACAGCTCGCCCGACAACTGCAACTGGACAGCGTTCCCGCTCGCACAAAAACAGGAATTGTTGAAGCTGATCGGGGCCAATCGCCAGCACATACCGCTCCTGCGCCTCGTTACACCAGAGCTCCAATGGTGACAGCTTCGACTCGGCACTCGGAATCGCCCGCAAATCGAAGGCGCCGCCACAACCCCCATCTTTAACCAGCTCGGGCAAAGCGTTCGACAAGCCTCCAGCGCCCACATCATGAATAAATCGAATCGGATTGTTAGACCCGAGCTGCCAGCAACGATCAATTACCTCCTGACAGCGGTGCTCGATTTCGGGATTACCCCGCTGAACACTCGCAAAATCCAGATCCGCGTCACCCGTGCCCGTTGCAATCGATGAGGCCGCACCACCACCTAGACCAATTAACATCGCTGGACCACCCAAAACCACCAACGCGTCTCCAGGCTCAATGGCGCCCTTATCTACATGATCCGGTCGAATATTACCCATACCCCCCGCAATCATGATCGGCTTATGGTAACCCCAACGCTCGCCCGCCAGTGTCATTTCAAATGACCGAAAATACCCTGCCAGGTTGGGGCGCCCAAACTCGTTATTAAACGCTGCCCCCCCAATCGGGCCCTCCAGCATAATGGCTAAGGGCGACGCAATTCGGGCAGGTAAGCCAAAGTCTGTCTCCCAAGGCGCAGGAGCGTTGGGGATTTTCAGATTAGAAACCGTAAACCCAATCAAGCCAGCCTTGGGTTTTGAACCACGGCCCACAGCCCCTTCGTCCCGAATTTCCCCGCCTGCCCCTGTGGCGGCGCCAGGGAACGGCGCAATGGCCGTTGGATGGTTGTGGGTTTCAACCTTCATTAAAATTGGTGTTTGCTCAGCCCGATACCCAAAAACACCGGTTTCAGGGTCTGGATAAAATCGATCAGAAACCGATCCTTCAATCACCGAGGCATTGTCACTATAAGCGCTTAATACCCCGCGGCCTGCAGTTTCATCATAGGTATTCTGGATCATATCCATCAGACTGTGAGCGCGCACCTCGCCATCTACAGTCCAATCGGCTTTAAAGATTTTATGCCGACAGTGTTCAGAGTTTGCCTGAGCAAACATCATTAATTCAACGTCGGTTGGGTTTCGGTCCAGATTTTCAAACGCAGCTTTCAGATAGTCAATTTCATCCTCGGCCAGCGCCAACCCTAAGTCCACATTGGCGCGCTCAATGGCGCCGACACCGGTTTCCAAAAGGGCAATAGCCTTACCAGGCTGCGGCGGTAATCGCTCAAACAATTGCTGGGCTGCTGAACGCTCGGTTAAGACTGATTCCGTCATAGGATCAAAGAGCAGTGCTGCCAGGGTTTCCTGATCCGCCTTGGACACCGCCGCGGCGCCTTCAATCGAGAACGCATATCGGATCCCGCGTTCTAAGTGCTGCACCGCTGTGAGCCCACAAATGTTCGCAATTTCAGTCGCCTTTGAGCGCCAGGGTGACAAGGTTCCGAGCCGAGGCACAACAAATAACTCAAATCTGGTTAAGCGCGGGTTTGGCTCAACGCCTGCATCCAATAGCGCATTAAGCTGTCCCTGCATCTCACTCGTCAGGTTGCTTGAGGTCTCCAAAAAGTATTCATACTGGGTCTCTTCTAAAACGAACGATAACCCCGACGTTTGGATTTTTGCTTGGAGCTTTTCTGTTCGAAATGCTGAAAGCGCCTTTTGACCAGGTATATAAAGCATGCTGTCGCCATTTAGAGAAAACCCTTATTATAGCCGCGCTTTGCCCACGGTCACATGACTTGCTGCAATCGACCGCTCAAAAAGGGGATAAATTATGACCGAGACCCTCATCCTCCCTGAAACACAGGATCGTGCCAAGTGCTATCAAGCGCTCATCCCTCAAATCGAAGTCCTGATTCAAGGTGAAGACGATCTGATTGCGAGTCTTGCCAATACCGCCGCGGGCCTCTTTCAAGGCTTAAACGTGCTTTGGGCTGGCTTTTATCTGGTGAAACACGACGAGTTGGTGCTTGGGCCGTTTCAAGGCCCCATCGCTTGCACCCGAATCAAGCAGGGCCAAGGCGTTTGCGGGCAAAGTTGGGCACAACGCAAAACCATCATTGTTGACAACGTTGATGACTTTCCCGGGCACATCGCCTGCTCAAGCGCCTCGAAGTCGGAGATCGTGGTCCCAATCATTGTGCAGAATCAAGTTGTTGGCGTGCTCGATATTGACAGCATTCACTTCCAAAATTTTAGTGACATTGACCGGGTAGCGCTGGAGGATCTCAACCGCGTCTTGTCGACAAAGTTTTAAGCCCCCGGCGGGGCTTGTCGCTTAGCCTTAAAAAAAGCCCTGAGCCGCGACGAACTCGCCTCCGCTAGGATACCCCCTCGCGTTACGACCTGATGATTCAAGTACGTTGATTCAAAAAAACGTTGTTGCGAGCAGACCGCCCCTGCTCTGGGCTCACTGGCGCCAAATACAAGTGTTTGAAGACGCGCATGAACCATCGCACCGGCGCACATCGCACAAGGTTCTAAGGTGACATAAAGGGTTGCCGGCACGACGCGATAGTTTTTGAGCTTTTGAGCGGCCTGCCGAAGCGCTACTACCTCAGCATGCGCTGTTGGATCTTGATCGAGGATCATTCGATTATGGCCACGACCAATGATGACCCCGTTTGAAACCACCACCGCCCCAACCGGGACCTCCCCTAGGCTTTCAGCCAAGGCAGCCTGTTCAAGCGCGAGCCTCATGAAACCTTCATCTCGCACCAAGTCACTGACCCGGGTCGCGTCTGCTTTGTTGTCGACTTTTTTAATCAAGACAATCCAACCCCAAACAGCACCCCATGGAATGTAAAAACACAAAAGGTTAACCCACTGGCTAATCCCAATGTCAGGCCATCAAACACCCAACGGGGCGTGGACTTGGGCTTGTCTTTTTTTCTCACTGATGCGGTCAGGGCGGAGGTGACCACCAAAATAAAAAAACAACCAAACATCAGCCAAGCATGCAGATCCGGATTAACAGCCATGTGCGTCAGCGCCCAAAGACTGATCCCAAGGGTCATCGGATGCTGGACACGATACCGCGTCCATCCAGGAACATTTGCAGCAATTAGGAAGAAAAAGGCAGCAAACATTAGCCAAGGACTCAGCACCACCACCCAAGGTATAACGGGGGCCGCGATCGGACGATTCGAATCATATCCCGCAACAATCAAGCCAAGCCCCAGTAGGCTCATCAAACTAAAAAGAGCCATATATTGCGCCGCCGGTAGGACGGCCTGAATGCGCTGCCGCACGGGCTGAATCAACATCAACCCGTGAGGACCGAAGAAAAAGCATAACCCTAGATAGAACATATCGACCTCTTGGTGTCAGGATCCGCCTGCCAGCGAGGCTCCCTTGATTTTAATGTTGTTCTCTAGACACATATTGTTCTAGATTTTTTTAAGCTAACGCAAATCACGCATACCTTCCACGCTCGAGCGTTCATTAACCCTGCCTACAGGGCGGCCCAACAATTACCCGCTCAAAGCACCGCGACTCCTAAGCTTTGTCCTAGCGTCCTTATTTTGGCTCGTTAGCGGGTGGATTGCAGAGCGTCGATGCGATCCCACGCCGATACTTTACCTCGGCACAAGCCGAACACTAGGTTAGCGCCGAGAAATCAAGCTCAGCATCACCTCGCCAAATAAACTGTAATCCCTGGCCCTGGGCGCGGGCTCCTGATCGAGCCTGAAAATGCGCACGCGTTGCCTGAACTAGAACCGCGTCAGTCGGACCTACCAGCCAACCCTTAACCCGTTCAATTTCGGGGTGCTCTACAATAAAAGCTTCCAGCAAGCCCGGGGTAAGGTCTGGCCGTGGAAAAATGACGCGATGTTGAAATAACGGCGCCTTAATGCCCGCCTCAAGGCGTCCACTTTGATCAAAGAAATACTCGGGCGCGAGAGCCGCAGGCAGCGCACCAGATGAAGGTAGCTGACCAATATTGCTTGATATCGATGCCAGAGATGGATGCACCCCCTCAGATCGTTTGGTTTGCAGAACCCAATCTGCCGCCGCGATCTGCTCTTTGATCAAGGGCGACAAATAAGCATCCGAGAGCAATCTAGGCGCATCAAGCCCATCGACTAAAGTGACCACTTTTGCCAGAGCGTAGCCCTCTGCCTGACTTGTCAAGGTCGCAAGACGGCTGGCCTTAGCAACCCCACTGGCCTCGAACACCAACGCACTAAAATCATCCTGCCGCAACCTCTCGAGCTGAGCGGCAAGATCTGCACTGATCTGGCAACAGGCACAACCGTTGGTTAGCGTAAGGGTTGAGCCTTGCTGGCCAGCAATCAACGCCTGATCCACCGCGAGCGCACCCAAGTCATTCACAATGACTGCAAACGGCGCCACCGCGTCGGCAAGCATCCGATTGATCAAGGTGGTTTTTCCCGCCCCAAGATAACCGGCGATCACCGTTAGCGGACGGTCTTCGCGGCGAAAATTGGATGATTTAAGCGGTTTCAATGGGGGCAACTAATCCTTCGAATACGGTTGCAACAACCCGAATATCTTTTATCCGCAATGGATCGACCGTTAAGGGGCTGTCGGACAAGACGGTTAGATCGGCGCGTTTACCAGCTCTCAGGCTTCCTGTGAAAGTCTCAATACCGAGAATTTTGGCCGCATTGAGCGTCACCGCCGCCAGCGCTTGATTCGGGGTGAGGCACTCTGCCGGCCCCATCTGCTCACCTTGAGCGTTGATACGGTTTACCGCGACCCACATATTGAGCAAAGGCTGAGCCGGAGCCATCGTAAAATCTGAATGTAGCGCCGTCGTAATGCCGGCATCGAAACAAGTTTTTAAGCGCCCCATCGTCGAGGCCCGTTCATACCCCACAGACAACTCCGCGTAACGTCCTGACAATTCGTGTAAATAATAAATATTCGCCGAGACCGATGCACCCAGCGCTTTAGCGCGCTCGATTTGCTCGGGCGTCGCATACCCCATGTGCTCCAGTGTGAAGCCATGCAACAGCCTTGGGTGCTCGGCTTGTGCCTTGGCAAGGCCTTCCAGGGCAACTTCAACCCCCATATCACCGGTCACATGGACATGGATTTGATAACCCGCCCGCCAAAAATTTAGAATATGCTCGTGTAGCACCTCGGGCGCCGTGAGCCACTCACCCACATGCCCATCTAGATACCCTGGCGGCAATAGCTGTGCGAGCTGAGAAAAGAACGCCCCATCAGAAAACAATTTCACTCGGGCTCGAAAATTCAATCGATGACTACTATTCGCGGACAAGTCTGTCAGCACCGCTTGGGTTTCCTCAAAACTGCGATTATGGGTCACCACGGCGCCATGCGGAACTTGCTCAATTCGGAAGGGCGTGTCGGCGCGCTCAAAAATCTTAGCCGTTGTGACCAACTCACGCTCAAAGTCGAACAACCCAACGGCCATGTCGCCAATGGTTGTGTGGCCACCCGCGTGCACCACTTGCTTTAATCGCTCAAGACCCAGCGTGAATCGAGTGTCTGAGAGGATATAGGGATTTAACTTTTGGATCGCAAACGCCAAGCCATTTTCGAAAAAACGACCCGTGTCAAAATCGATCTGCGCTCGACCCGAGATCGACGCGTCAGTAATGCCAAGCAGCGCCATACATGCAGAATTCATGTGCAACTCATGGAAAGAACGGTTCCATGCAACGATCGGTCTGTCGGCGTCAATCGCGTTCAAGCGATCTCGGTGCATCGTTCCGTGCCAGAGATCATGATGTCCCCAGAAGATCAGAATCTCGTCGTCGACTGTTGCACTAATGCGCTGCATTTCTTGGTCAAAAGCGCGCGGCGTTAGCGATGCCGGAACCTCGCACCAAGGCAGCGTCCAAGGCATAGCCGTTATAAAGTGCATCGGGAGAATCACCGCAGCCATTGCAGGGTGCAAATGTGGGTCAATAAACCCTGGCACAATCACGCAGTCTTGAAAGGTCTCAATGATCTGATGATCCTCTCTTATAAGCCAAGGCGAAAGGCTCTCAAGGCTCCCCACTTCAAGAATCTCGCCATTACGAATCGCAATCGCCGTTGCTTCTGGCAACGAAGGATTCATCGTGATGATATTTTTAGCGACATAGACCTCGATCATTATGACTCCTTGGTTCTGCTTTCGACGCTTTCAAACATTATCGCTCGCAAACCGATGCGATACATCGATTAAACGATCACCTCACCAACACCTAAAGTGAAGCATCCGAATAAAGGCGCTGGCGCCAGACAACCACTCACCGTTCTCTGTCAAGAACCTTGCTACTCGAGTGGGCCCGCTCGGGCTGCCTTAGACTTATCAATTGGCTGCCCACCAACTTTGCTATCCACCAAAGAGGATGGCGCTTAAATTTTCTTGGCGAAGTCCCGCACAAAATGCTCGACAAAGTTCTCGACGAAGTCCTCGACGAAGTCCTCGCGCAGACGCCCTTAATTAATCCGCGGCCACAAGCTCTGCCAAGTGTGCTATCACTGCCGCGCCGAGCGCGACTTCTTCCTCGGGGCGCTCAGCGCAGACCTTAAGATTGAACATTTTGCATCCGGCCCGGGCATAGGGCGCTAATTGCGCCGCAACCTCAAAAGGCGTCCCAACGGGCGTATAGCGTTCAAACTGTTCAAAAGGAATTTTATAAAACGCTTCCATACCAGATTTCGCCGCGGCCTTCGCCGTTTCAGTACTATCCCAATCTACCCCGACCCAAGGCTGGTAGCCGTGACACCAATCCACCTCACCTCGGCCTATTGAGGCAGCTTCCACCTCGATCATTGCAACCGCTTGGGCATAGCGTTTGACCGAGCACCAAACCCCAATCCAGCCATCGCCAAATCGCGCAGTTCGTTTGAGCGCGGCATCGGATCGCCCCCCCACCAGTGTTGGAATGGCAATTGAGGGTGTCGGCCGAATGACCGCATTGTCGATTTCGAACGCTTGACCCGAAAAAGATACGGTCTCACCTCGCAGCAGCCCTTGAATGATCGTCAAGGATTCATTGGCCCGAACACCACGCTGCCTAGGATTAACCCCACACACCGCGAGCTCGTGAGGATCTTCACCGCCAATACCAACCCCAAATGTAAATCGCCCAGGCGCAACTCTTGCCATCGACGCCAACTGTCTGGCCACTGGCAACGGATGTCGTAAAGGCAATAAATAAATGCTGATCATGACACCCAAGTTAGGGTGCAGTTGAGCAAGCGCTGCGGCTTCAACAAACCCATCAGCCCCCGCACCATTCCGAAAAGAGACATGATCCGCTAAGAATACCTGTGTGAACCCCCCGAGTTCGATCTCGTTCAACAACGCCTGTCGCTCAGACCAATCTAACGACCACAATTGACTGGGCGTCGCCAGTCCAAATTTCAAGTCCATATCGCACTACCTTGTCATAGCGTTACAACGAGTTGCGTCAGAGGCCCAAGGCCTCATCATCCAGCTCCAACATCACCCGACCAGCCAGTTCCATAACCGGCTCGCCCACCATCATATGCTGGGAGGCGACGTGCACATCTCTAAAATGTTGCTGAAGACAGGAGTCTTCATAAACCGAGGTCCCCCCCATCACGGTATACATCTTATCGATCACACTAATCGAGGTATTTACCAGGTGAACAGTTGCAGTTCGAAGGCCGCGACGATCGGTCAGGCTCGCAGGCCCCAGTTGCGCCTGATTCCAGGCTTGCGCAATGCGCTGGTAGAACAAACTCTTTGCAGCGCTCAAGGCCGTTTCTGATTCTGCGAGTTCAATGTGTAAGGACGGGCGCAGTGATAAGGGCCGACGACTTCCCTGGGGCGTCTTTTGCTTAGATACTTCGATGACTTCCTGTAAACAGGCTGTAGCCATCCCCAGACAAATTGCGCCAATGGGGCAGCCAAGCAGCGCAAATTTGGGGAACTGATAGATCGGCCTTGAGGCGTGCGGCGTATCTTCGACATTCCCAGACAATCGGGTCGCCGGCACCCAGACATTCTCAGCAATATAATCGCTAGAACCCGAACCCCGCAGGCCAGATACGTGCCAGTTATCTTGGATCTCAATTTCATTGGGCTTAAAAAACACCCGGGTTAAAGGCGAGTCGCTTCTGACCCGTTCCCCATCGGCATTTACCTCATGAACACCACCCGAAATCCACGCAGCATTACGACACCCTGAACCCCAGCGCCAATGACCATTGACGCGATAGCCCGAAACGCCATTCCGACTTTCAAAACAGACCGTGCCACTATCGGCAAAGACCCCACTGGTAATGACGTTGGGATCTTTCAACATCTCCTCGAGCTGCGTCTGAGGAAGCGCGCCAAATAAGTATTGTGACGTCGCACCAATGAAAACGCACCATGCGGCCGAACCGTTCGCTTCGGCTAACACTTCGCAAATTCGACAGAACGTTTCTGGCGACACCCCAAGTCCGCCCAAATCCTCTGGCACAACCAGTCGATAAAGACCTTGGTCCGCCAATTGGTCCGCAAGATCCTGGGGAAGTTGACGGGCTTCATCGATCTCTCGACGACGGCGCCCAAGCATACCCTGCAAGGTGCTCGCTGCCGCAATGAGTTCGGTCTCAGTTGACCGGGGCACAGTATTCATCATCTTCTCCAATGGATTTTTAGGCCCAAGTACGGGTTCACCAAAGTGACTATTGCCTCACTCTATCATTATTAAAAACGGCTTGGCATTCAAATCCTATACGGTAGGCCTTGCGCCCGGTCGGGCACGCTGCACAGGACGAGCGAATGAAGTTAAGGTATCATAGGACCTCGCGGCGCGGAGCTTACAAGCGGTTAAACCGCCAAGGCCGAATACAACTCGCACCCTATCTTTAAACTCAAGCCGCTGGGTCGACAACCTCGACCTGGTCTAATCGCAACGGATAAAGCACGATGATTAATAGCCAATATAGAAAGCCGTTACCCGGAACCACCTTAGATTACTTCGATACGGAAGCGGCGATTGAGGCCTTGGCGCCAGGTAGCTTTCGCAAACTGCCTTATACCTCAAAAGTGCTCGCTGAGAACCTCGTTAGGCGGTGTGATCCAAGCCTGCTTGACGCTGCGCTAATGCAGCTGATAGAGCGCAAGCGCGATCTCGATTTTCCATGGTATCCGGCGCGGGTTGTCTGCCACGATATCCTAGGACAAACCGCTTTGGTTGACCTTGCTGGATTAAGGGATGCCATCGCGGCACGGGGTGGAGACCCGGCGCAAGTAAACCCGGTTGTGCCGACCCAATTAATCGTCGATCACTCGCTGGCCGTCGAACATGCTGGATTTGACCCAGAGGCCTTTGAAAAAAATCGCGCTATCGAAGATCGACGCAACGATGATCGCTTTCATTTTATTGATTGGACCAAAACCGCCTTCGAAAATGTAGACGTGATTCCGCCGGGTAACGGCATCATGCACCAAATTAATTTGGAGAGAATGTCACCGGTCGTCCACAGTCAAGACGGTATTGCCTTTCCCGATACCCTCGTCGGAACCGACAGTCATACCCCTCATGTTGATGCGCTGGGCGTGATCGCCATTGGGGTCGGCGGACTAGAAGCAGAAAGCGTCATGCTCGGACGCGCGTCCTACATGCGCCTACCGGATATCATAGGCGTTGAACTTACCGGAGCACGTCAACCCGGCATTACTGCCACCGACATTGTGTTGGCACTGACCGAGTTTCTGCGGGCAGAACGAGTCGTCTCATCCTACCTAGAGTTTTTTGGGGCAGGCGCTGCCGCATTAACCTTGGGCGACAGAGCGACGATTTCGAATATGACGCCAGAGTTTGGCGCAACCGCAGCCATGTTTTATATCGATGAAAAAACCATTGATTACCTAACCCTCACGGCTCGGGCACCAGAGCAGGTTCAGTTGGTTGAAACCTATGCTCGCCAAACCGGCTTGTGGGCGAGCGAACTTGTTGAGGCCGACTATGAGCGGGTTTTAACGTTTGATTTGTCGACCGTCGGCCGCAACATGGCTGGTCCGTCGAATCCGCATCGCCGGGTAGCAACCAGCGAGCTTGCAAGTGCTGGCATTACCGGCCCAAGCGAGCATGACCCAAGCCTGATGCCCGATGGCGCGGTCATCATCGCGGCCATTACATCGTGCACCAATACTTCAAACCCAAGAAATGTTATCAGTGCCGCGCTGCTGGCTAAAAAGGCAAATGCTTTAGGGTTAACGCGCAAGCCCTGGGTGAAAACGTCCCTCGCGCCAGGCTCTAAAGCCGTTCAACTTTATCTTGAGGATGCCAACCTCTTGACCGAGTTAGAACGCCTGGGCTTTGGTATTGTCGGATTTGCCTGCACGACCTGTAATGGCATGAGCGGCGCCCTTGATCCCGTTATTCAAAAAGAAGTGATCGATCGCGATCTGTACGCGACGGCAGTCTTGTCGGGCAACCGCAACTTTGACGGGCGAATTCATCCTTACGCAAAACAAGCTTTTCTTGCCTCACCGCCTTTGGTTGTGGCTTACGCGATTGCGGGCACGATTCGCTTTGATATCGAGCAAGACGTCCTCGGACATGATCCGTCCGGGAACCCAATCACCCTAAAAGATATCTGGCCAAGCGATGAAGAAATTGACGCTATTGTTGCAACCAGCGTCAAGCCCGAGCATTTCACCCAGGTCTATGACCCCATGTTTATCAAGGTCAAAGACGTGACCGAAGTCACGCCACCCCTCTATGATTGGCGACCGGAGAGCACTTATATTAGACGGCCGCCGTATTGGGAGGGCGCCCTTGCTCGGCCCCGGACGTTGACGGACCTTCGTCCACTTGCCGTGCTGGGAGACAACATCACAACCGATCACCTTTCGCCCTCCAACGCGATCATGTTGGACAGCGCCGCCGGTGAATACCTTGATAAAATGGGTTTGCCGGAGGAAGACTTTAATTCCTATGCGACCCATCGCGGCGATCACTTAACAGCCCAGCGCGCAACCTTTGCCAACCCTAAACTCGTCAATGAGATGGCCAACGTTGATGGCGTTGTTCAACAAGGCTCGCTCACGCGCATTGAGCCTGAAGGCACCGTGACCCGCATGTGGGAAGCCATTGAGACCTATATGGCACGCGCACAGCCTTTGATCATCATCGCTGGTGCAGATTATGGACAGGGTTCCTCTCGCGATTGGGCCGCTAAGGGCGTGCGGCTCGCGGGCGTTGAAGTCATTATCGCCGAAGGGTTTGAACGGATTCATCGCACCAATCTCATTGGTATGGGCGTGTTGCCGCTCGAATTTAAAGCTGGCACCCATCGCGAGACCTATGCCATCGACGGCTCCGAAACCTTTACGGTTGAGGGCACGCCAGACCCGGGGGCACCATTGGCCGTGGTCATGACTCGAAATAATGGCGAGACACTGAGGATGCCCGTCACCTGCCGATTGGATACCGCGGAAGAGCTTTCGATTTACGAGGCTGGTGGTGTGCTCCAACGCTTTGCAGAGGATTTCCTGCAAGCCACTCGAGCCAGCACTGCCCTTTAACTGGCTTCAATTTAAGAGAGACCTGATGATGAGCCCAACCCAACAACTCAAGATTCCGGCCAGCTACATCCGCGGCGGCACCAGCAAAGGGGTTTTCTTTAGTCTCACGGATCTGCCCGATGCGGCGAAGGCGCCTGGCCCCTACCGAGATGCCTTGCTGCTGCGCGTCATTGGTAGCCCGGACCCCTATGGTAAGCAGACCGATGGCATGGGCGGCGCGACCTCAAGCACCAGCAAAACGGTGATCGTCTCAAAAAGCGCTGAACCGGACCACGATGTCGACTATCTTTTCGGCCAGGTATCGATCGATCAGGCTTTTGTCGATTGGAGCGGCAATTGCGGCAATCTATCGGCAGCGGTAGGCGGCTTCGCCATTACCCAAGGCTTAATCAAACCCGAAAAAGTGCCCGAAAACGGCATTGCCGTGATTAGGATTTTTCAAGCCAACATTAGCAAGACCATCATCGCCCACGTGCCGATTGAAAATGGCCAAGTGGTTGAGTTGGGAGACTTCGAACTCGATGGGGTGACGTTCGCCGCAGCAGAAGTGCAACTCGATTTCATGGATCCCGCCGATGACGGCGAAGGCGCCATGTTTCCTACCGGGGCCTTGATAGATGCATTAGACGTGCCCGGCATTGGTACTTTCCCAGCAACGATGATCAATGCGGGCATCCCAACCATCTTCTTGAACGCAATTGACCTAGGCTTTACTGGCTGCGAGTTGCAAGACGCCATTAATAACGACGAAGCGCTACTGGCAAAATTTGAAACGATTCGGGCTTATGGCGCCATTAAAATGGGGCTGATTAGTGCGCCATCGGAAGCCGCGGCGCGACAGCACACACCCAAGATCGCCATCGTCGCGCCAGCAACCACTTATACCGCCTCCAGCGGTAAAGTCATTGAGGCCGACGAAATCGATTTAGTCGTCCGCGCGCTATCAATGGGCAAACTGCACCACGCGATGATGGGTACTGCAGCGGTTGCGATCGGCTCAGCTGCCGCGATACCCGGTACTTTGGTCAACCTCGCAGCCGGTGGCGGCGAGCGCGCATCGGTTCGCTTCGGTCACCCCTCAGGGACATTACGCGTGGGCGCGGAAGCGATTGCCGCAAACGGCGAATGGACAATCCGGAAGGCTGGTATGAGTCGAAGCGCGCGTACACTGATGGAAGGTTGGATTCGGGTGCCAGCACCCGGCTTAACGTGACCCACTGAGCATCGCTAGTACGGGCAACTTAGGATCACTAGGTCTATCCCGTAATTGTCTCCGGTGCCTGCAGTTCCTTTCCCTGCGCTCGGCGTAATCTGCGAGGACTCAGGGCCAAGACCCTGAACTAGGAAACCTGCGCCTAAGTGCCTTGAATCCGCGCCAGTAAGCGCGCAACGATCACTTCACCGTGGGTACTTTGTAGGAAATGTCCCGCATCCGGGATCGGGTCAAAAGATGCCTTCATGCGCGTGGCCCAAGTTCGGCCCGCGCTTTCAGGAAATACGTCGTCCTTACAGCCCCAAATAAAGTGCGCTGGTAACGGCCCATCCAGCAGGGTGCGGTAGTGCAGTGCTTGCGCGGCAGCATTACCATTGTCATAACTGTCGATGGGAATTGATCTAGGGAATCGACGATAACCATTAAAGGCTTCATCTGGCAGGCCTCGATAGGGCGCGGAAAAGCCCTGATAGACGCGTTCGGCTTCACCCGACAAAACCGGCGGCACACCACTCATGAGCGCTGGAAAAATTACATCAGGTCCCGCAAGCCCTGAACTCAGCACTAATAGAAGACCAACATCCGGGCACTGCAAATCGAAACGCCCGCCGGGATGCCACGCCTTGTTCCAGTTTTTTATCGCATCCGAATACGGGTATTCCTTATGATGCAACCAGGTATTCATAATACAGAGCCGTTCGAACCGCTCTGGCATCATGGCCGCTTGCGCAAGACCGATCGGCCCGCCCCAATCCTGACACACCAGCGTAATGCGCTGTAAATCAAGGGCTCGAATAAGACTCGTTAAGACCTCGGTATGCCGAGCAATCGTGTACCAATGGATATCCGTTGGCTTATCGGACTTTCCGAAACCAAGATGGTCCGGCGCAATGCAGCGATAACCCGCGGCAACCAACAGCGGAATCATATTTCGGTAGAGATAGCTCCAGGTCGGCATCCCGTGCATGAGCAACATAACAGGCCCGTCCCGCGGCCCTTCATCCAAGTAGTGCAACCTTAAATCTTGCCAGTCATGATAGTTCGGCAGATATTGGAAATCCGCTAAGTCTTCAAAATTAGACTCTGGCGTTCTAATAAAATCAGTCATCTCTGCTGCACCGCTTCCTTGTCGTGACCCGGCCTCAAACAACGGGGCCAATTCAATATGGATTTAAAACATCAGGACGACGCCATAAGCTTGCGATCCAGTTCTGCGTGAAAATGCTGGATGCGCACCTCGTCTTCATTTAAGTAAACCGTCTTAAAGCCCTTAGACTGCATGCCTTGCTGAACCTGTCCCAACAACTCGACATCTTGGTCAATGGTATCGGTCATGGTTTTTTCACCCAGGATTACGGCTTGATATCCAAAAACATCTCGCACAGGTCGGTCGCTTGGCTGATCAAAGGCGCCCTCTCGGCTTGCAGGACCGAGCACGGCTTTATGGCCAGCGCTGGCAGATGCCTGTGGAAACCGAACCAAACTTATTTTATCAAACTCGCACTGATTGGGATCGGTCGCATGGGGCCTGGGTCTTAAAATCCAGCAATGCTCCGGTGTAAAAGACAACACCGTATTGGGAAATAAATTGTACTGCCAGACATCTGACAACTGATCCATCGTAAACCGCTCGTAAGGCATTCCCCGCTCAGCTCCGATCAAGCGTTTTTGGGCTTGGATCGCACCGCGAACATCGAGCACACGACCGTTGAAATCTTTGGGATCCAAATCAAGGCTCGTAAGCTGCTGCGATTGAATATCGGTTGGCACCTCTGGCACACCAAATTTTTGATTCACCGTGCCACCCGGCACCTCAACACCAGTATGTCCGCCATCAAACAAACGGACGAGATCATTATGACAATCCACCATCCGCTTGTGCTGCGGATGCAGGTAATCGACGTGGTACAACTCTGAAAAATTATCAACCACCGCTTTCCAATTACAATCGAGATGAACCGTCTGATCTTCGACCAGCGTCATAGCACCAAAATCGTAAGGCGCGAGAATCGACGCAACCGGACCCAGAAATGCCAACAATGGCTCGGGCTGCTCGCCTAGATGCACGAAAACAAATCCGTTCCAGACGTCGAGCGCCACAGACTTTAAGTTTCGATCCGCGCAGCGCGGGTCTTCTGAAAACTTATCAACCAAGGGGACCCCCTTGAGTGTGCCATCTAAATCATAAGTCCAAGCATGGTAAGGGCAACGAAAGTGCGTGGCATGCCCGTGTTCGGCGCCGACCAGCAAATTACCCCGATGTTGGCAAACGTTATAAAAACCATGGAGCTGACCTTGCTGATCCCGACTGATTAGGATTTGTTCTGAGCCAACTTCAAATACGAAAAAATCTCCCGGATTTTCAACATCGTGAATGAGGCCTGCCATCAGCCAGCTATTGGACCAAATTGCTCGAGATTCGGCGGCCATCGTATCCGTGCTGAGATAGCGCGCCTTGTTAAAAGATTGGTGGCTTCTTACGCCATCTGTCTCGATAATTGTGACTGTCATATCGATGTCCTTTGGGGTACCAGAAGAGAATAAGCGCAGGCGGCCAACTGAAACAAGCCTTACAACTCATTGAGGCCAAACCAATCTCCAGGTTCACAACCCTTCGGGGGTTGCCGTCGAGCGCGGCGCCCTACCTCTCACGCCTGCGCTGAACAAACCCGTAGGCTCTGGTATGCTCAGAAACAGCTTTAACCCTAAAACCCACTCAACCTCAATTGATGATGATGATCAAAATGCTCAAAACTGCGACCGACAATTTAGTGCCCACCCTCAACTTAGCAAATGCTGAGGCGACTGGAGAGGGCCTGCAGGCTTTAGATAAGGCCTGCCGAAACCACGGCTTTTTCCTACTTCAAAACCATGGTCTGGATCGAGAGATCGAAGCCATGTGGCAGGCTTCGGAAGATTTTTTTAAGCAACCCCAAGCAAGCAAACGCGCCATCAAACGGACCGAATCCAGTCCTTTGGGATACTTCGATCAAGAGATGACCAAACGCCAACGCGACCTCAAAGAGGTCTTTGATTTTATGCGCCCAAACGCCACCGGCAGAAACCTGAACCAGTGGCCAGATGACGAGGCTTTCAAACAAACGCTATCTGAATTTTTCGAATCAGCTTCAACCGTTGCGCATAGAACCCTGGGGTTGATTTATAGAGCGCTGGCAGCCCCTACGAACGAGGCATTACCCATGGGCGACCCAGCAACCAGCACGGTCCGACTTAATTTTTATCCAACCCATGACCCCTTACCCGCTAACGAACGTGCCCAAGCCGGCGACCTAGGCAATATGGCGCTGCATCACCATACCGACCCAGGCATCCTGACATTGCTACTGCAAGACCTGACGGGCGGGTTACAAACCATGACCCAGGATCAGCACTGGGTCGATGTGCCGCCTCAAGCCGGCACCATTGTTGTGAATCTTGGGGATGCCATGCAGGTGTGGAGCAACGATGCCTACCGTGCCGCTATTCATAGGGTGACGCCCCGCGACCGTTCTGCCCGCTATAGCACGCCCTATTTTTATAATCCGAAATCAGATGCCGTCCTGGCACCCATTGCACACTTGACCGAGGACCCGCCCCATTTTCGGTCCTTCACCTGGCGCGAGTACATTAAGGGCCGTGTTGACGATAACTTTACCGATTTAGGCGTGGATGATATTCAGATCGATCGTTTTAGAATTGCCGTCTAAAGGACAAGACGTTACGCTCAGCCAGATCGATTTTGAAACGCGATTCATTCAGCACCATGAGCGTGATCAGCATCTTGTTCGGATCGTTTCGCGCTTATGACCTTTGACCCAGTCGCGAGGCTTTACTTTTATCGCGGCTATAACCGCGCAAGGTAAAGCCTTTTTTTAGGAGCAAAAACCGATGAAAGACTCTACGGAAACCAAAGCACTTTACAATGCCATTGCAATCGACATAGCAGATAAGCTCCACGCGGTTCGCAAAACCGTTCATGCCGAACAAAAAACGCGCCCGCCCCAGATGGACGCGCTCTTTCCAGCCTTTAATCGGGTTCCGGTTGGGGTGGCGCGAGAATACGAAATCATGGGGCATCGAGCCGTTTCCGAAGGGTTGGATGCGCTTGCGGAGCACCACGCCGTTCAGTTTGAGCATCTCGCAACAACTCTCGGCACGGTGATCCACGGGATTGACTTAAAGCAGCCACTTAGTCCAGAAATCATTGCCCTGATCCGACAAACGCTGCTAGAACGGAAAGTGATTTTCTTTCGAGGCCAAGACCTTTCGGAAGACCAGCAGGTTGCGTTTGGTCGATGTTTCGGCGAGCTCGATGCCTTCCCTTTTGGAAAACCCGGTCAGAACCCCTACATTCTTGAAATTTTACACAACGCCTACAGCCCCGGCACGGAGAACCTTTGGCACACTGATGTCACCTGGATGGAATCCCCATCGCTCGGCTCGATCGCCCAGTGCACCAAGGCGCCACCGTATGGCGGCGATACCCTGTTTGCGGACAGCCATGCCGCCTACCACGGTTTACCGACCAAGATTCAGGAACAGATCCGAGACCTTTCCGGCATCAACGACTACCGGGTCTTTTTAGGTCGTGGCGGCGTTGCCATGCCTGAAGATTTGATCAAAGAAATTAAAGCGCGGATTCCTTTTGGGGTTGCGCACCCCTTAGTTCGAACCCATCCAGAAACCCAGAAGCCCAGCCTTTACCTGCATGGCGGGTTCCTTCGTCAGGACGCGCTCTTTAACCATAAAACCAGCACGCCCTTGACCGCCCCTGAAAGCCTAGCGCTTGTCGCTGAGCTCCTTAAACAGCACACTCGCCCTGAATACCAATGTCGGTTTCAATGGACGCAGGGTTCAATTGCCTTCTGGGACAACCGCGCGGTACAGCACTATGCCGCGAGCGATTATTATCCCCACGAACGCAGGCTTCGTCGGGTAACGATTAGCGGCTCTAAACCATATTAATCGAGCTGCAGGCAGGGACCTTCAGTGACCTAAGCCCGCGATCGTAATTCGATGCAGCAGACGGTCGAAACCTTCATAGCCTCCAGTTGCAGCATGTAACACGCAACGGTTGTCCCAAAGGGTCAGCATACCGGCTGACCAATGATGCCGATAAATAAACTCGGCTTGGGTCTGGTGCTCAAAGAGCTGCATGAGTAGCGCGCGGGCCTCCGCGTCTGCAACGCCCTCAATCCCGATGGTATAGCCTGGATTCACAAACAGCGCCATTCGCCCCGTTTCAGGATGCCGCTTGACCATTGGATGAATTTGGGTTTTCAGGGCGTCATCGGAATACCGGATCGCCATCGAGCGACCGACATCTTTTGCCCCATAGAGCCCATCCCGTGCATATCCGTTGCGCGCGGAATGAACGCCATTGTGGCCAGAGATCACAGCCTTGAGATCTCGGGGCAAGGCATCCCACGCAGCGTATTGATCTGCAAAGAGGGTGTCCCCGCCCTGGGGCGGGATTACTTGGCCATGTAATAACGTCGCGGTCGGCGGTTTGGCTAGAAAGCTCCAATCTGAATGCCAGCTCTCAGCGAACAATGGGGTTGTTTCAAGAGCGTCGCGGCGAACTTCAGCAATGTGAGGGTGACCCGCAATACTGTCGAAAAAAGGATCATCGCCAAAATCTCCGAAGGCCTCGGCAAATCGCTCTAGGTCATCCAACGCCAAGAACTGATCGGGGAATCCCAACACCTGATGTTGCAACCAAACCGCTCGCAGCTCTCTGATCAGCGCATCGGTTAGTGGTTGTTTCAAGTCAATATCAGTGACCAGGGCTCCACAGCCAGACTGTGATTGCGGCGTAATGATCATGGCAAACCCTTTGTTTATTTTCGTAAGGTCACCCAAAAATGGGTCTAAAGCAAGCAATGTACCAAGGGGCTCGCTTGATTACAATCATCCAATTGATATCACTTTATGACGATGCATGCCCGCGCCACCTTTTTCGGCTTGCCTGCGGTTACACAAAACCAAGCCTAAACCTGGCTAGTAGTCGGTCTTGATTTTTGAATTAAACGGCAGGGAAAACTGGTAGACCAAATTGTCAGCCTGCGCTGCATCAACAGTATCGAGTCCATAGCGCACAAAACCCGGATCCTGATAAGTATAGGTTCCGAACAATCGGTCCCAACACGATAAAATATTACCGTAATTGGTGTTTGTCCACGGGCGCGCATCGTGATGATGGAACTTATGCATGTTGGGCGTCACAAAGAGCAAACTTAGCATTCGGTCGAGCGCTGGCGGCAGAGCAATGTTGGCATGGGTAAAGTAAGCGAAGAACGGCGTGATAATTCGATACAGCACATACCAATGCGGGCCAATACCAAACACCATGATGACGCAAAATATCAAACTCTCTCGCACCAGCATATCACCTGGATGATGCCGGGTGCCCGTGCTAGCGTCGACCTCGGTGTCACTGTGGTGCACCAAGTGAAGCTTCCAGAGCCACTTATTTTGATGCAAGCATACGTGAACAAAATATTGGCCAAAAAAATCCAACACAATGAGCGACAGCACCATCTCAGCCCACACGGGTAAGGTAACAAGGTTCAGCAAACCATACCCATAGCGCTCTATCTGAATGATCTCAAAAGCGAGGTACGCCAGAGCAATTGTCACGATCCCGGTCGTCACGACAAAAACCAGGTTTCGAGTCACATGCTGAAATTTCTGACCCTTAAATTCGAACAACGGTATAAAAGCTTCGAGCACAATTGCGAACGCCAAACAAAGGCAAACAAAGCCGATCCGGTCTGCACTGGTGACCGTGTTGAGAAAGCTAATGAGGGCATCCATGGCTAAAGTCTAATCAATATCTCTGGCCGGACAAAGCGCTTGAGATCGAATCATTTAATGCCAGCACCAATTAGTTGCGCTAAACTTTTGAGATGAGCCGCTCGAAAATGAAAGAAGCCCCAAAACTCAGTCGCCGTGAGGCTACTCAAACCGCGATTATGCGCAGTGCTGAGTGCCTTGCTGCAGAGAAGGGCGTCGAAAATATTTCAATTAGAGACATATTGGCGCGGGCTGGACAGAAAAACGAATCTGCGCTGCAATACCATTTTAAAAATTTTTCCGGCCTGCTCACCGCAATCAGACGCGCCCGCACACAAGAGGTCTCTGCCCGTCGACAGCAATATCTTGACGCCTTGTTAGCCAAAACGCCTAGGCTTGACCTTAGACAGATCTGCAGTGTCATGGTTATGCCAGCATTTGACCTTGCTAAAACATCACCTGCCTTCAAGACCTATATCCAAGCTTTTGGACACGAGTTAATGACCGCGGATAGCGAGTACGTAAAAGCCCACACTCAGGCTCTAGGTGACAGTGCGCTGGAAACTGGCGCTTTATTGCAGAAAGCCTTACCACACTTAGACCGTGCCACTTACCTTACCCGGGTGGAACACGCACTTCGGTTTATCTCCGCAGCAATGAATCATCATGCCCAGCAGCCTCGTGGTTTCAAAGGAAAGTCTGCTGATATTTTTGTTCAAAATTTAATCGACTCGCTGGAGGGGCTCTTAAAAGCGCCCATGTCACCAGAAACTCGCGCCACCATTGATAAATAATGGCTTGGCCCACGACAAAAGCGGCTTAGTTTAACAAAAACTGAGTTCGGAACTTCCAAGACACACCGTTGAGCAGCCCGTTTATCCTAGCCGGCTCGGCTGCGCAAAAAGCAGCGTAATTCACTCGCCTTTAGCGTCATAGATGGACGAGTTGACCACAGCGCATCTGCAGCATTTTCCGAAAAGCTTTTAAGGCTAGCCGTTTGTTAAAAAGGATGTCGCTGGAACCCATTTGCCAGCCCGCATCATCGCATTAGCCTAACTCCAGTCCCTGCAGATCACCTTTGGATCGCCATTTCTTCATGAGCGCAAAAAACTCAATTGGACCGCCGCCATAGGTGTTGTTCTGAGGGTTCACATTCACGTGGCCCTCGTTATTGTAATAGCCCGGTGTACATTGCGATTGAAATTCTGCTGTTAACCGTGCCTTTTCAATAATCGTCTCAACCCATTGTTGCTCCGCTGCCGCACTCGCCTCGATCCGCTCGCAACCCCGCGCTTTGGCCTGACTCAAGATGTGGGCTAAGTGAATACTGTTTTCATCGAGCGAGTAGGTGTAAGTGGCTGTAAAAGCAGATTGAGCTGGCCCAAAGAAAAAAGCATTCGGGAAGCCTCGGGTATGCATGCCATGAAAGGTCGACAATCCTTCTGACCACTTCTCAGAAATTGTCACGCCATCACGTCCGGTGATTTGATAGCCTGCCCGGCGCGAATAGTCAGTGCCCACTTCAAACCCAGTGGCAAAGATAATGCAGTCTACCTCGTAGCTTACGCCGTCGAAGACAATCCCCGTTTCGGTAATCTGATCTAGGCCACGACCATCGGTGTTCACCAACGTCACATTTGGACGGTTGAAGGTCGGCAGGTATTCATCATGAAAACAGGGACGCTTACAAAACTGACGATAATAGGGCTTTAAAGCCTCCGCAGTTTCTGGGTCCTCGACCACTGAGTCCGCTCGCGCGCGGACTTTTTCCATTTTCTGAAAGTCCGCAAGCTCGAGCGCTCGAGTCAGGTCCATATGGACCGCAGCTTTGTGGGTTAAGTATTCTTTCAGCCCAAGCTCATAGCGCTTTTTGGCGACCAGGCCTGTAACAGCCCAACTCAGGAGCCTTAACTTTGAGGGCGCCTTTTCTCTTATCGAACCAAACAGCAATCGAAAGGCCTCAGTCCAGCCATCCGAGACTAAATCTTCTTTGACCACGGCACCCGTCATGATCGATTCAAAATTCTTGCGGCGATCATCCTGCCAGCCCGGTTTTTGAGCTGCCATCCAAGCCGGATCCGTCGGTTGGTTATTGCGGACATCAATTGAGGAAGGCGTGCGCTGAAAAACATAAAGGGCTTCTGCCGCGGCACCCAAGTGCGGTACACACTGAACCGCGGTGGCACCAGTGCCGATCACAGCAACCCGCTTGTCGGCTAGGTTTACAAGATTGCCAAGCGCGCTGCCGCCCGTGTAATTGTAGTCCCAGCGGCTGGTGTGAAAGGTATGGCCCTTAAAGTCATTAATCCCTTTAATCGCAGGTAGCTTAGGGCGATTGAGCGGTCCATTAGAATGTACAACGAAGCGCGCTTTAATCGCGTCCTGGCGATTGGTTGTGACAATCCAACGCCCCAAGTCTTCATCCCAATCCGTCGCACGGACTTCAGTCTGAAGCAGCGCGTTTTCGTACAGCTCATAGTGGGTCGCGATTTCGTGGCAGTATTCGAGCGTTTCAGGCGCATTGGTGTACTTTTGCTTCGGCACAAATTCGGTCTTTTCAAGCAACGGGAAATACACATAAGATTCAATATCACAGGATGCGCCGGGATACCGATTCCAATACCAGGTACCGCCAAAATCGCCACCCTTTTCGATAATTCGAAAGTCATGGATGCCCGCCTCCCGCAATCGCGCCGCCGCTAGTAATCCACCGAAGCCGCCGCCAATGATCACCACTTCAACTTCCTCGAGAAGCGGATCTCGTTTTAGCGTTTCATCAATGTAGGGGTCTTCAACAAAATAGGCGAATTCACCGACCACTTCTTGGTATTGTTCGTTGCCATCAACGCGCACGCGTTTATCCCGTTCTTGGCGATATTTCAGCGCCAGCGCATCGGGATCAAAGCTTAGGGTTTCCGTTTGAATTGACATTAATCTCTCCGTTTAAACTGACCAGGTACTTTCGCCAACCTTGACCATACAAAACTGTTGGCTTTTGGACAATCGCCTTATGTTATGGCTTTACGGGAAAGACCACCTTAATCGAGCGATCAAACTTCATCGCGCGGACCCGAAAGGTACGCCCGACGGCGAGAGCCCTAGTTGCTGGTCCTATGTAAGGCCTCAAAGGCTTGATAAACAGACAAGTAAGGATCATGTTCAAGCGCGCTGAGGTGCGTCTTAATTGTCTCACTGTCCCGTCGAGAGAAGGGTCCGGTTATAGTCAGCCCTGGATCAAGGAGTACCGCCTCAGCAGATTGCCGCAGCAGTGGCTCTGCAAGCTTTGGATCCAGCCCGCAGGACTCAAAGCCGGATTGGATTTTTTGCCAAAGCATTTGCGTGCCACTGCATGCCAGGACGCAGAGCGCGTGATAATAGGGTTTGTCAGATTTCCGAATGCGCGCAACCGGGTTCGGAAACCCTGGAAACAGCTCGAGTATGGCAGCAGCGTCCGTCTCAACAATGAAAGGGATCCGGTCGTAGTCAGCAGAGGTCATCAAGACGTCACCAAACGTTTGGAGCAGATGGACCCCTTCAGCATACTCACTCACCAGAGCGCCGGAACAATGCACCAGCGGTACCGCCCGTAGATCCGGATGCATAACAACAAAATCATCGATGGCATCATCACTAATCGCGAGCAGGATGACATCGGCCGTAGCAAGGTATGCCTCAACAGATGCGCTGCGCCCTTCCACCGCTCTAGACCAATTGAGAACTCGCAACCCTTTGCCGCGAAACCAATGCAGAAGGTGCGTTGCTAATCGGCCATTGCCGATCACGCCATATTGCAGTTCGTTAGTCATCCTTTTCGCCCTTTGAAAGATTAATTGGGTCTGCCGCATCTTGTCCTACCCCGCATCAGAAAAGCGTCCCACACAACCACCTGCTTCCAGACGCGCCTGCGGCAGCATTGTAGTTTGTCATGAAGCGACGATGCCACCGCGGCCGAGTCAAAGGGTCCGTCACTGCAAAATTGATGATAAAATTCTGTTGCGCTCAGGGAGATACAGGCATGCGACGATTTATCAGAGGCAGTCATAAATACGTCAGCTTGGCTGTCTCCATTCAACTCTTGCTTTGGACGATTTCGGGGCTCTTTTTTGCCTTCAATAAAATCCAAGACGTTCGAGGCGAGCACGTCATGACGCGAGGTGTTTTTGACGTCAACATCAGTGATTTTGCAGTCGATGTCGCCAAAGCGAAAAGCATTCGCGTTGTATCCCGGCTCAACACACCGATCCTCATCCTCCAAGCGGCCAATGGGACGCAGTACCTCGATCAAACTGGCATGCCCCTCGCACAAATGTCCAGCGATGAGGCCAAGGCCGTGATTACCTCGCAAACCCGGTTACAAGCCTTGCAAGTAGAGACCGTTACCGAGGTCGAGCCCGGTGACGAATTCAGAGGTCGCCCGCTCCCGCTCTATCGTGTGATCAGCGAAGATCTCGACGGGACCCGTTTCAACGTTTATGTCAATCCATTTTCAGGCGAGATTACCGCCGTTCGATCTACGCGCTGGCGCATCTGGGATTTTATGTGGGGCCTACACATCATGGACTGGCAAGAACGTGACAATATCGACAACCTCCCAATGAAACTGTTTTCTATCCTGGCACTGATCAGCGCCATTTCAGGTATCTGGTTGTTTTTCGCCACCTGGAAAACCCATCAGCGCAGTTGAGCGGTTGCCGTCGCAACCCGCTTTGACCTAATCCAAGGCATTTGAGTCGAGCGCTCAACCCCAGACAACGAACCGGGCCAAGAACAAAAGGGCGCAGCAAACACTCGATCCCGGCGACTGTTTAAGCCTTGCCGCAATCAACGTCCTTCAACCTAACCACACTGTTTAGTCTAAATTGGGAAGCGACATCACCTGCGCCCCTCCAAGCAAGGCAATTTTTTTATTTCGACAACACCAAGACCTTTGCTTTCCAAAGATAAAAAACAACCGGCAACACGAACAAAGACAACAGCAATGCGCTCAACATGCCACCCACCATAGGTGCCGCCAAGCGTTGCATCACCTCAGAACCCGTGCCCGTGCTCCAGAGAATCGGCACCAAGCCTGCAATCGTGGCACAAGTTGTCATTAAAACTGGCCGGACACGCCGCACGGCACCGATCAGTATTGTGTGCTGTAGGTCCGCGCGAGACAGCGGCCCTTGATCTAATGGCGTTGATGCAATTTGACGCGCGAGCGCTTGATTTAAGTAAACCAGCATAATCACACCCAGTTCGGCGGCAACGCCCGCGAGTGCAATCATGCCCACCCCCACCGCTACCGAGAAATCAAACCCTAACCAGAAGATGAGCCAAAGACTTCCAACCAAGGAAAGCGGTAGGGTTGCCATCAAAATCATGACCGCCATCATATTTCGAAAATTGAGATAGATTAAGATCGCAATTAAGAGCAGCGTGATTGGTACCATGATTTGAAGCTGCGCTTTGGCTCGTGCTAAGGACTCATATTGACCCGACCAGCTGACCGAATACCCAGGCGGCAGGACCAACGCCGTGTCGAGCAGCGCTTGGGCACTGGCAACATACGCGCCAAGGTCAACCCCATCAGTTTCTACATAGGTCCACCCGCTGATTCGGCCGTTTTCAGTTTTGATGCCCGCAGGGCCATCGGTTATTTGAACATTCGCCACATCAGATAGCTCAATTTGATTGCCATTGCCTAAGACCAAAGGCAGCCTGCGTAGGTGCTCAGGGGTATCCCGATAGCTTTGCGGGTAACGAAGACTGATCGGATACCGCGCCGGGCCCTCAACCGTTTCGCTCACGACCGCGCCCCCGGCGGCGCTACCAACAATTGCCTGGATGTCTGCGATGTTGAGGCCATAGCGTGCCGCCTTGACCCGATCAATATCGATCACCAGGTACCGTCCACTCAACACACGCTCAGCGTATACCGACGTCGTCCCGGAAAGCCCTCCGAGCAAATACTCTAGCTCTGCACCCAAGCTTTGAATGACCGATAATTCCGGACCTGAAATTTTTATTCCGATCGGCGTCTTGATGCCTGTGCTCAACATGTCGACCCGATTCATGATCGGCATCACCCAGGCGTTAGAGACGCCCGGGAATTGAACCCGATCATCCAATTCTTTTTTGAGCGCCGCAAGCGTCAAACCTTCACGCCACTGATCTTTCGGTTTAAGCCGAATAAAACTTTCGATCATCGTCAGCGGCGCCGGATCGGTTGCAGTTTCAGCGCGTCCGGCCTTGCCATACACCGAGATCACTTCCGGGACCTCTCGAATCAGCTTATGGGACTGCTGTAATAGCGCTCGCGCCTTGCCGATTGAAATACCGGGGAAGGTTGTCGGCATGTACATTAAATCGCCCTCATCAAGGGGCGGCATGAATTCACTTCCAATCTGTTGCAGTGGCACCAAAATGCTGCTGAACAAAAGACCTGCCCCAAGCAGAACCGGAATTGGAAACCTCAAAGCCGTTTTTAACAGTGGCGTATAACCTGCCGCCATCCAGCGATTGATCGGGTTATCTCGCTCACGCCGAATGCGACCTCGAACAAAATAGCCCATCAGCACTGGCACCAACGTCACAGTCAAGGCGGCCGCGGCCGCCATTGCATAAGTCTTGGTGTACGCCAGCGGGCCAAATAACTTGCCCTCCTCTGCCCCTAGGGTAAACACAGGGACAAAACTCACCGTGATGATGAGCAGACTGAAGAACAAAGCGGGGCCGACTTCGATGGCCGCCTTCGTGACAATCGACCAATGATCTTCCTTAGAGAGTGTTTTGTCTTCTAAGTGCTTGTTCAAATTTTCAATCATCACGATCGCGCCATCAATCATCGCACCGACAGCGATGGCAATGCCGCCAAGCGACATAATGTTGGCATTAATGCCTTGGACTTTCATGATCAACAGCGCGATGACAATGCCGAGGGGGAGACTAATGACCGCGACTAGGGACGATCGCAAGTGGAACAGAAAGGCCAAACACACCAACGCAACGATGACCAGTTCTTCAACCAGCGTATCGGACAAGTTGGCGATGGCACGATCGATCAAATCGGAACGATCGTAGACCGTCACCACCTCAACGCCTTCTGGCAAACCATGCTTCAAGGCGGCCAGTCGAGCCTTAACGCCTTCAATGGTGGCTTGGGCATTCTCCCCCGCACGCATTACCACAATGCCTCCCACCGCTTCGCCCTCGCCATTCCAATCGGTCACTGCACGACGCGCTCCCGGCCCCAATCGAACGCTTGCAACATCCTTCAAACGCTGCGGCGTGCCTTGATCATTAACCCCGAGGGCAATATTTTCCAGATCTTCAATGCTTGCGATATAGCCCGTTACACGCACCATGTACTCCGCTTCAGACATCTCAATCACCGAGGCCCCCACCTCCTGATTCGAGCGTTTGATTGCGGTTTCAATATGCGACAGCGGTATCCCGTAGGCCCGCAGCTTTTCAGGCGAAACCACCACCTGATACTGCTTTACCATGCCCCCAACCGTTGCCACTTCTGAGACACCTGGTAGGCCTTGCAATTCAAACTTTAAAAACCAATCTTGCAGATCTCGAAGCTCGCTTAAATTCAGTTGCCCGGAGCGATCAATCAGCGCATACAGGTAAACCCAACCGACGCCTGTCGCGTCTGGGCCGAGCTGCGGCGTCGACCCAATCGGCAAACTTACAGCTGCCTGGCTGAGTGACTCCTGTACTCGGCTTCTTGCCCAGTACAGATCGGTTTTTTCATCAAACAAGACATAAACATAAGAGTCACCAAAGAAGGAATATCCACGAACCACCAAAGCCCCCGGCACGGACATCAATGCGGTGGTTAAGGGATAAGTGATCTGATCCTGAACCACCTCCGGCGCCTGCCCCGGATAGGCCGTCTTCACAATGACCTGTACATCAGACAGATCCGGGATGGCATCAACCGGCAGGTCTTTCAGGGTCACGAGGCCAAGCACCGCAATCAACAAAGCGCCCAGCACCACCAACCCTCGGTTGAAAATTGACCAGCGAATAATCGCGACAATCATGAGCGCAAGTCCGTTCGCCGGCGTGCGAAGGATGTTTGTCCCAAATGATCGGCGCCCACCAGCAGCCATTTAATAGTCAAGGCCGCAGGCACTGATGGCGTAAACTGCGCGCTGTGATTCTGTTCGCTCGCATCCTGAGTTGCTTCCGCATCGCCGCTGGGCGCCTTTAGCGCGTTATGCTCTGGGTGCGCAGGCGTCGCGTCTTTCTCGCTTGAATGGTGATTCGGTTCAAACGACTGTGGCCCAGCGGGTGAATCATGAGCACCCCGCCTCTGGTGTAGGGCATGAACGGCATGGGGGGCTTGCAAGCCGGTGCGGTTGTGATCAGTCTGTCCTGCTTCATCAAGACTTTTTAAATCCTCAATCGCTTCTTGTTCGTTCTGTTTTGCGGGTCCGGAATTAGTCGACTCTGATATCGATGGCGACATCAAGTGATCGCCATGACGTGCCCCGAGATCAGTTTTAGGCTTTGAAAGACTTTCCGACGAAGCCCCATTCATCCGTGCGAAACCGGCGCCCTTGTTAGATTCAGAGTCAATCAAGAACTGTGCATGGGTCACAACCTGATCGCCAAGATTTAAGCCACTTAAGATTTCAGCGCCCAGATCATCCACTTGGCCCACCGTTACCATGACAGACTGAAACCGACCGCCGCCCAGCGCCAGAACGGCGCGGTCGGCCTGACCCGTTCGAATCAGAGCATCTCTCGGAATGACGATTCGCGCGGCCTCGCTGCGCTGATGAATCACTACCCTGGCAAACATATTGGGTTTGAGTTTCAGGTCGCGATTATCCAACACCACCCGAGCACGAAGTGAGCGAGTCTCACGGTCGAGGGTCGGATAAATAAAGTCCACCCTACCTTGCCAAACAGCACCCGGAAAATAGTCAAGCGTCATCGTGATGCCATCTCCGGTCTTGACCAAAGCCGCCTGCTGCTCGGGTATATCTACACCAACCCAAACCGACTCAAGCTGACCAATGCTCATAAGGGTCATGGCAGGGTCGACAAAAAACCCTTCCCGAATATTTAGTGTATCGACGATGCCGGACTGAGCGGCATAAAACGCAACGGCCTGGCGAACCGACAAGGTTTCTTTCAAGCTTTGAATGACGCTGTCCGGCACTTGTAAGGCCTGAAGCCGGGCCTCTGCCGCCGAAATTAAGCCAGGGTTTGCGCGCTTTAGGGCAATAATCAACTCTTCCTGAGCATTTACCAACTCAGGCGCATACAAGGTGTACAGCGGCATATCAGCCTCGACCGGATCACCCGCTGCCGTCACGTACAGTTTTTCAACCCAGCCCGAGACCCTTGGATGGATGTGTGCAATCTTCGTCTCGTCATATTGGACAAAGCCGGTTGTCACGAGATCCGTTTGCAGTTGCCGCCGCGACACTGGGGCGGTGCGAACCCCCAGCTGGTTAATCACCTCTGGCGAGATCCGAACCAAGGCAAGCCCGGATGACGTTTCCGCTGCGTCCTCGTAAACTGGCACCAGCGCCATACCCATCGGCGAGCGCCCAGGCTGATCGCGTCGATAATTGGGATCCATTGGCGCCACCCAGTACAAAGGGACGGTTGATTCTGGGGCCATCAAACGCCGCGGCCCGTTCTGCGAGGCATCCTGCTCAGCGGATGGCCCGCCTAGAAACCAATGATTCAAGCCCGCGCCCAATGCCGCTGCAATCACAAGCATCAACCCGAACACCATTCGATTACGCATTAAAACGGTCATTTCGCTGTCCTCTGCAAGCGCGCCTCAAAGGCGGCCCCGCCCTGCATTATCTCGCCGGAAGAATTCATGGCCACCAGATAATAATCCAGATCTATGATCGATTGATGCAGATCAACATCCACGTTCAACGCATCGGTTTTAACTTTAAGACCGCGCATGTTGGCCTGTAACACATCTGAAAACGTGCCGGACTCTGTCGTATAAGCCGCAAGGCTTGCCGTCGCTTCTTCCGAGACCTGCTGCAATAACTGCGTTTTATAGTGCTGTTGACGGACCAACAAATGTCGATAATTCAGCGCCGCAAGGTCATAGCCTGCTTTTATTTGGCGGAGCATCAGCGCACGATCGGTTTTAACGCCTTCTCGATCCGCGATGGCAGCGGTGACCTGACTATTTAGCTGACGTCGATTCATCATGGGTAAGTCAAAACTCACGCCAAGGGATAAAAAATCCGCGCGCGATACACCCATCGCGCTATCTTGCCGTTGACCGTAGCGCGCGTTAATGCCCCATTGCGGTTTTGAGCGCTCTGCCGCGAGGTCTGATTCCGTATCCGCTGCATTAACCCCTTGATCAAGACCCTGGACGAGAGGATGCGCGGCAAATGCCTCGGCTAAGACTTGCACCTTCAGGTCGGGGTTTTGGATCAATACAGCAGCCGGAACCGGAAACAACTGCGCCAACTCGCCCTCGAAGTGCAGTCGATCGCCCGTTGGGCCATGACCAAGCCACGCCGAGAGCGCAGCGTAATTTTGATCTTGCCGCTGTAAAGCAAGGTTGAGCCGGTCAATTAAGCGGCTCCGTTCAGTTTGCGCTTGAATCACCTCTTGCTGATGAAAGCCCAAGGCACCGGTTGTGTATTGAGACAGAGCATTCTCGATTAACTGATCGACCAAGGTCAGATCATTTTCAATAAGCGCCGCTGTTTGCTGGTGCCGAAAAATTTCCAAATACAAACGCGAGATCCGACGCACAATGTCCGCTTTACGTGCGTCCCGCGAATGAGCCTCGATTAGACCTTTCTGATCGAATTTCTGGCGGGTCAAGGCAACCGTCCGCCCTCTTGGCAACGTCTGCTGCAGGCCAAGCTGGAACTGGGTCATGGATTCCTGATTCAGATTAAAGCCGCTGGTCGGCACATTGTTCAGTCCCAAAGTCACCGTGGGCGCCGGTAACCCGGCAGCGCCATCGCTAAAGGCTTCCTCACGGGCTTGTCGATAGTGACTGCCCGCGATCCAAGGGTCCTGGGCTTGTGCAGTTTCAATGAGCATTTTTAAGGTGACGCGGGTCAACTCTGTTGCACCCGAATTGCCGGCCCAGCCAAACAACACGAGTCCCCATAACCAGGCCTTCTGGCTCGACATCATTTTGGCCCGGGTAATAGCCGTGACGAGAAACTCGACCGATAGGACGGCGACACACCTTACTTGCCTGATTGCAAGCGCGGCATACAACCTTTGCGGGGTGCGCGGGTTCATCTTTAGAGACATTTTAATCCCCTGATTAAAGTTTGTTCGAAGACTCGAGACTCAATCAGGCTGGTTTTGGTGGTGGCGGCACAATATCAAAAATAAAGTCGAGGACCTTTAGTGACCGCAATGGCGTTACACTATGCCGCGGTGGCATATCATCCGACGCGCCAAGAAACTGCGGGATGGCGCTGCAATGGCAGGAGGCTTGATCCTGGCAGCAGGACTCATCAGCCTCCGTTGGCGCCATCATCGCGCCGAGCATCTCGTGCCCGTCATGGCGCGACATCCCGGCCATCTCGTTGTGATGAATCTCACGGCCCCCTGAATCTGTCTCCGCGACCATCGCGTGCACATGCCCGCCCATACCGGAAAGACTCAAGCACAGGACCAGCAGCGCTGGCAGCAAAGACCCGCGACGTGTGCTGTCGGCTTGCTCGCTATTTGTTTTCACGAAAATCGTCTGCCTCATGAGATGTTAGGCCTTTCGCCAGGTGTCTTACGCTGACACTTGCCGGTTTTTTTAAGGTCACCGGCCGGTTAGTGGCAGGCTTTACCCAACGCCTTTAATCGCCAGTAGTTGTAAGGGAGCGGGGTGATAAACCCAGCCGCCAACATGAACGGAATAACAGTCAGAGACAAACGCGCTCCACCGGTCATGGCGACATCCACCACATTCATTGCAACTTCCATCGACACCATAGAAATCAACGACATGCCAATCGCCGTTTTAAAGGCGATCGCTAGCGCCATTTGACGGCTTAAAATCGCAGTTTCCAACGCGATCGAGGTGAGCAGCCCGTTAACAATGGCCAAACTCATAATCGCCCACACTGGCCAAGCGATACCGCTGAGTTGGAAAAATAAAATGGTGCCCATATCCCCAATCGAACAACCCAACAGACACCAAAGCGTGTTGTAAGAAGCCGTGCGCCAGGTGTGGCGGCAGCGCCAATTAAGCTCGAGCAGCCCGGGCGTTTTTTCAGTTGTCGTCGCAGTTTGCATCGTGCGACTATAAAGCCTCCAGTAACAGGAGGGTCAACCATCGTACTCACAATTAATGATGCGTCAAAGCGAACCAATTTGCCCGTAAAGACCATCCGATACTACGATGAGGTCGGGTTGGTTATGGCAACCGGTAGAACCCCCGCGGGGTACAGGCTTTATGATGACCGAAGCTGTCAGAAGCTGGGCTTTGTTCAACGCGCGAGACAATTCAATTTTTCAATCGAAGAATGTCGGGAGCTGCTGAGCCTGTATGAGGACCATGGTCGTCCAAGCCGAGATGTAAAAAAAATCACATTATCAAAGCTCGCGCTTTTACAAAGGCAACTGGATGACTTAACAACCCTAACTTTGGAGCTCCAAACGCTGGCCAACCAGTGTACGGGAGATGATCGACCGGACTGCCCGATTCTAAACGACTTCTCCGCAGGTACCCTCGCCAGCGAAACTTAAACCTTATTCCAACTGAGCAAAGACCTTTGCCCAATCTTCCAGCGCAGCCTCATGATCATGGACGAGCTGAATCGTTACTTCCGTATAGCCTGCGGCTTTAAGCGCACTTAAGGATGCAATCAGTTCACTTTCGGTGCCACTTAAGGTCGTGCTACGAACCAACTCCGGACTAATATGCGTCTCTTCCGGCCGCACAAACATTAAATGTCCGCGGTGATTGGTGAGGTATTTGGCATCCTCTGGCGCATACTGATCATGGGCAGACAAATAGTCCCCAAGCAAGTTGCTGAGGGGACCCGTTGGCAGATTACGTCCGCCCATAGCGCCAACCTCGTCAGCAAGATTATGGAACATCACCGCAGTTAGCGGTCCGCCCTGAGCCATTAACTTGGCGTCATCTTCAGCCTCGTCCCCGTTTAGGACAGCGCCGAGAAAAAACAAGTTCGATTTGAGCTCACTTGGCGCACGCCCCGCCTCCTGCCAGGCCTGCTGCATACTCTCGAGCGCTTTATCCGCGCCATTAATACCAAAATTCAGCCATCCGGCGTCTAATTCTGCGGCCAGCTGCATTGCCTTGGGACCAAACGCTGAAACCCACAACGGGATCTCATCTTCAAGGTTTATCAGCCCTAAATCGGGATTCAGAAACTTTATCTTCTTTGGCTGAGATTCAAAGTCCCACTCGACGGTCTCACCTGCCAACAGCTGCTGAACCCGCTCGATATACACCTTCGTTCGAGCCAGCGGTATGGCGCTGAGGCCCATCGTGCGCCTGGCGGTAAACCCAGTGCCCACCCCAAAATCAATCCGACCAGGCGCGAGGCGATTTAGACTGGCAAACGCATTGGCCGTCACCGGTTCAATGCGATTCGAAGGCACCAAGACCCCCGTGCCCAGGCGAATGGTTGTGGTTTCGTGCGCGGCAAGCGCCATGCAGATAAAAACGTCCGGATTCAACAGCTGAGTGTCGTAAAACCAAGCTGCGTGGAAACCCAGTGCCTCCGCGCGTTTTGCCCATTTCCAAGAATCTACTTCCGAGGCGAATGCGACTGAATACTTCATGGTTGGTCTCCTAAGGTGGGCCCATTTTGAATCAAAACACTCGCCAGTCGCTTACGAAATGACCGAATTGCGTATCTGAGCATTAGGCTTAGGCGCCGCCTGTCAGGCGAGCCAGCCGACTCGATCAGGCAGGCGACTCTAAACTTTACAGCCAAGTGCCGTCCGCCTTGCCCTATCGAACCCAAGAATGGCATGATCCGAGGGATCAGGTAAACGTCTAAGTTCCACGACTAAAAGGATACACAATGTTCAGTCACATAATGGTCGGCACCAACGACATGGCCGCTTCAAAGAAATTTTACGATGCAACCTTAGGGGCTTTGGGTCACCCACCGGGCAACATGGACGATAAAGGCCGCTGCTTTTATTTCACACCGACGGGTATCTTCTCGCTGTCGACGCCTATAAATGGCGAGCCTGCTTGCGGCGCGAACGGCGGCACCGTTGGTTTTGCGGCAGCAACCCCAGCCGAAGCGGATGCTTGGCATCAAGCAGGCCTTGATAACGGCGGCGCAACGTTGGAGGACCCACCCGGTGAACGACCCGGAACGGGTATTTACTTGGCCTACTTGCGGGACCCCGCAGGCAACAAGATTTGCGCACTGCACCGGTTGGCTTAAGTCCAAGCGTTGCATTAAAAAGATACACCCAGTTTTGCCTGTGCATTGGTCGCATGATGCCAAGATGCCGGCAAGGTTGGGCCGTCATCTTAGCGCCCACCCTGCTCGCGCAGAACCTCTGACGTAATCAGATGTGCAACTCGGTTTCGCCACCCGCAAGCCTCAGCAGATGCGGACCGATTAGACACTACCTCTCACCTTGGTCTTTACCAACAAAGCGTTCTGCTCACATCCTGCGTTACAGCGTTTTTTGGGGGGGGGCAGCCATCGTCTGCCCGAGCGCGCGTTAAACGGCAACAGCCAGTGTTCAAGCCGGTTGCGCCTTAACAGTTTGTTTAATTTGCGTGGAGGAGGTTCGTAAATCATATTGCACCTTCACGATTCCGCTACCTTGGTCCATAAAATACGCCTCAACAGCGAGGTTGTGCGCTTTTTTACCCCAAGCCTCACCCACGACAAAGATATCGGCTGCCACTGTCCGACAACCCGATCCATATTCAAGTTCATAATCAAGAATGACGATATCAACAAACCGCAATGCGCAGAGCATTTGCATCCGATGTTCAAGCGGAATTACCGGCTTGTTTGGCCTATAAGAATGGACAACCCGATCGGAGGCAACCCCAGCCGCCACGACACTGCCTAATTTTTGAGAATGCTCAAGCAACCTAAGATGCCCAACATGCAACCTATCAAAGGTGCCTACGGTATAAACAATCATGCTGTTTCCCTAAGCTCGCCTTTACCGGTAGGCCTTAAGCGTTTGGGCGATCGCGCTCGAATAATCGGTTAGTAACGTCGCCACAGGTAAAAGCAGTAATACTTAACATGTAGACTCCAAGCCCATAAACACTGATGGGGTTGCCTAACAATTTTGGCGTCTTGATTCCCGACACGTTTAATCCGGCGAGGATTGAACACGTGACAAGCAGAACAATTGAGAATTAATTCACGCTAAAAAACCCAGTAAACAAAAACACAAAAACGAGCACAAGGCTGTTGTTATCCATTGCAAGCCCCGTGTGCTTCGCATCCGTTGACAGACCGAAAGTACTAAAGTAACTCAGCCGAATGGCGCTGGCCGCAACCACTATGCTGTGCCGAACCTAGAACCTAGAACCTAATCGCTCTAGCCGTTGCCGTAAATTTTCAGCCTCACCTGAAGCCGTCTTTTTATAACCAAAATGGAACTATTATTGTCACGGCACCCATCACATGTGACTCTAAAATCACATATGAATAATTTTATTGTTATTCAATTTTTTAGACCGGGGGTAAAACAGCATGGATTTGACCGAAACAACTGACGATAACGCGCGGACGGCGTCTGCGAGCATTCCTTTTGAATTTCGCGGTGAAGGTCAAGAATATTTTAAGATTTGGATCGTAAATCTCTCCCTTACGATTATAACCTTGGGCGTCTATTCAGACTGGGCCAAGGTTCGGAGACTTCAATACTTTTATTCAAACGTTTATCTCAGCGGCGAAAGTTTTCGCTATTTGGCCGAGCCCATCCAAATCCTCAAGGCCAGGCTTATTGCGGTACCATTTTTCATCATCTATATCGTGGGCGCCTATTAAAAAGATCGGCGCCTCGTCTTAGTTGCACAACGCTTAAAAACCGAACGAAACGACTTACGAGTTCGCCGGGGCATCTAAAAAGGTCTCTATTGATAAGAACCTATTTTGGATTCCTCGTATCGTAAATATCAGATTTGGGTCCATCTTAGGCCTCGCGCTCTAGGCCTCCGAACAATTAGAAGGAAAAAGCAACGATGGACCAAGCTCAAGAAATCCGTCTAATGATGCAAAAAGCACAGAATACGTGCCCAGAAGGCTCAATTGAACAAAGCGATTGTAACTTTGAAATCGAGCTATTAGGCAACCTTTATCGTACCGATCAATTTAAGGGCGACGTTGGTCCCTTAACCCGATCATTGTACAAAGAACGCAGGACTATATTGTCTCTAGAAGAATCGCTCGCGTCCATGAAGCAAACCCATGAAATGATTGAGCAGAAAATTTTGAGCCTACTCAAGACCGAGTGAATTAGCATTAGCCCAGTGATATTCACGTTGCCTCCAAGCTACCCCCTAATCAGCAGCAAGCCTCCTTTTTGACAACCCACCCACACGGGCCCGAAATGCTTTTTTTGTTCGTTAATCCGTATTTTCGAGCGACTCAAAAAGCGGGTCTCTTTCTTTGTGATCCAAACGCAACGATCGTCCGTAACGGTTTTATGTTATAGACCTACCCAGCACTATCGGGTGCCATAAAAGCCAAACAAAATCGTTGATGATTATGGAAGAGCAGCGACAAGAGTTCTACCTCGGAGGTTATATTGTCTCGCTTCTGAGTAGCTGGAAGGACCACGGCGCTTTCGACGGGCAAAGTTTTCAGCAGGAATTTGATGAGGCCGTGCTCGACGCAAACCGATCGGCTTTCCCACGCATTAACTTGACCGTCGCGACAAAAGCTTTACAACATCTTGCAAGAACGTCAGACCTCCCCATACAAAAAGCCATGGCGAGCATGAAGGCGTCAGGCCCTGAGCTCGGCGTCAGAAATCTGTTGATTGCAACCGCGCCAAACCTTCTTGAGGCGCTTCACTCAACGATGATCATGGCCTCGCTTGGGACCAACGTTTACTCAAGCGTTCTCACCGAAAGCGCCGAAAGCGTTTTTATTACACTCTACTTCAACACGCCGATCGCCAGAGAGATTAGGCATTACTTATTGCAGCTTTCTGGAGACGGAACCTTTTACATGGGGCAGAGTCAGAACCTAGGGCTTGCCCCAAGTACGACAACGCACTTATATTCTAGTGCACACCCTTTAAGCTCAGCACTTTCACCTTCAGTACTGAATCAATTGCCGATCCAAATTGCCATATCGCGGGACACACTCGAGAGACCGATGCCAACAGCTAATCCTGCTGAGTACGCCCTAATTCAGGCACTGATTGAACCCTATTTTAACGAATCAGTAAGACCAACCGTTTTTAAAAGGACACTGCTCACCAAACTCGCGCATCGACGTCGGGCCCAACAATCGATCAGACTTGTAGACCTTGCCAAAGAAGTTGGCCTTTCGCAGACGTCTTTCAAACGTCGACTCAGTGAACAGGGTTCTAGTTTTAACGACATTAAAACAACCTTTTTGGCGGCCGATGCCGCACTACTATTGACCAAGGGCGGGGCATCCTTTGCTTCTGATGACCTAGAAACCGTATCGCACCAGTTGGGTTACGGTTCGCTTTCTGCATTCAGTCGCGCTTTCAAACAATGGTATGGCATCAGCCCGTTGAAATTCAGACAACTCAGCAGCGCCGCTATGAGCTGACCCCAGAATGGGGTCACCAACGACGCAAGCTGTTTCTAATCAGGGCTTTCGGAACCGCCTCAGCCCTCGGCCGCTATCGCTGAACCCTCTTTATGTTTGATTTGGCGTCTGCTTGCAGCCTTAGCCAGACGCATCACTGCGCCGAGTACATTTATTCCCAAAAAAATAACCATTGCGGTGCAACCCAAAACATTCCTGACCGCCATCACCTTCTGTTTTTTCGCGACAGCATTCTGAGTGTGAGCCTTTGGATATGGTCCTTTTCTTTGAAAGCTATAATCCAATTGGGATTCAAAGGCTCGCGCTCGCCGCAAGTTCCGCTGCGACGATGGAAGCTCCTGACGACATGCTGACCAACAAGCCGGCTTGACGTGGGCTCAACTGATATTGCTCGGCAGCCGCTCGAGCCAGAAAGCGACCATTTTGACGGCGCGCATCGAGTGACAGTCTAATTCTTGATCGAGGGGAAACCATGGAAAAACCCTATCCTTATTATTGACAACCTAAAATAGCGCCGTTACTTTTAATCGGCTAAAGCAAAAATAAACAGGATCCCAACCATGACCTACGCCGCTCACCGACGCATCATCGATGTAGATTCGCACCTCTTTGAACTGGAAGATTTCCTACACAACGCAGCGCGCCCTGAGCACCTCGATCTTGTACCCTCAATGCATGCGCAAAAAGGCCTGGCAGTGCCGCAAGCGGGCTTAGATCGAGGGCGGGAGCTACTGGCGCGCAGGCAAAGCGACCCTGCGGCGATGGCCAAGTTTGAAGCGTCCCTCATGGACAACACCAAAAGTGGGTGGAGTCGGCTCGGCGCTTTTGACCCAAAAGAGCGCTCGCACACGCTGGATTTATTAGGCTTTGAGATGCAGTGGGTTCTGCCGACCTACTCTTTTCATCAGACGCTGCACGCAGCCCATGGCGACGCGCTGGCGGCGACCTCAATGACGCTTAACCGCGCCATGGCGAATTTCTGCGGCCATGATGCGCGCTTAAAAGCGGTTGGCTATATTCCACTGAACCTTGGACCCGAGCGCGCTAAAGCCATCATGGACCAAGGCTTCGATGATGGTTGTTATACCTTCCTGCTGCCGACGAACGAGCCAAACCCAGACAACAAATCCTATACCCATCCTGACTTTGATCCGATCTGGGCCGGTTTTGCTGAGCGCGGCATACCAGCCGGCATACATGTTGCCGCCAATGGGGATTACAACCCGGTGTCGCCGAGCTTCAAAAACAACGGCAAAAATGAACTCGCGCTGGGCGGCGATGCCCCGGCGGGCGAACTCTCCCTGTTGAACATCGGCGCCAGCGCGCAACTATTTCTATCCGCAATGATTTTTGACGACGTCTTTACGCGCCATCCCAATCTACGCGTGATGAGCATGGAGCATGCCGCTTACTGGTTACCCTCCTGGCTGCACCAACTGGACTTCACAGCAAACCTACTGAAGCGCAGCCGTAAATTCACTGAGGCGCCCTCGGTAACGGCAAAACGTCACATAAAGGTCTCGCCCTTCGCAGGTGAGCCGGTCGGTTGGATTATTGAAAACGTCGGGCCGGACATGCTGGTATTCGCGTCCGACTACCCGCACCCAGAAGGCACGAACGACCCCATCGGTAAGTTTGAGCGCACCATGACCGACTGTGATGCCGCAACAATGGATAAATTTTACTTCGGTAACATGTTGGACTTGATGGGCTTGTCTTAGCCCAACTGGGGTAAGGCTTACGGTCTAGTTGCCCCAACCGCGCAAGATTTGCTGTTCAGAGATTGAAGTATC
>Ga0233426_10000128_pt1 | contig 86770 bp, 77 predicted proteins | sample SI_118_April2016_6_FD_179875 | JGI IMG/M metagenome (GOLD analysis project Ga0233426, IMG submission 179875) | Seawater microbial communities from Saanich Inlet, British Columbia, Canada - SI_118_April2016_10_MG | ecosystem: Environmental > Aquatic > Marine > Inlet | place: Canada: British... | reverse complement strand
GATTAAGGAGTGTTAAGTGATTGATTTTTCTTCGGACGTAATGTCAATTGAAAAAAATGGACCTGTCGGTACTATATGGCTTGATAGGCCCGAGAAGTTTAATGCGCTTTCTCAAGCATTTTGGCTAGCTATTCCAGAGGCAATTGCTGCCCTTGAATCAGATGACGCCATTCGTGTGGTTCTTTTGGCAGGGCGGGGCAAGCATTTTTGTGTTGGTATAGACCTTGTGCAGAGTGGTATGGGAAGTCACCAGCGGCCTAAGGGTACCTCTGAGGCGTCGGCTAACATCAAGCAACTTGAGGGTACTGCTAAATTTCAGGCGTCTATATCATCACTGGCTAATAGCCGGTTACCGGTGATAGCGGTGGTTCATGGTCATTGTCTGGGCGCCGGCATAGATATGATTACTGCCTGTGATATGCGTATAGCCGCAGCGGACAGTAATTTTAGTGTGCGTGAAACGCGCATTGGATTGGTTGCTGATGTTGGTACATTGCAGCGTTTGCCTAATATTGTTGGCGCTGGTCATGTTGCTGAATTGGCTTATAGTGCCAAAGATATCAATGCTCAGCGAGCTGAGAAGATAGGTCTGGTGAACGATGTTTATACCAGCTTCGAAGAAACCTACGCCGCTGGTATGGAGTTGGCCAACCAGATAGCAGCAAACCCGCCAATGGCGGTACAGGGTACTAAGTATATGCTGCAGCAGAGTGAAACGTTGACCACCGAGCAAAGCCTGCTCTTCAACGGCATGTTTACCATGATGACTAGTTTGAGGTCTAACGACTTGCAAGAGTCTATGTTGGCTTTTGCAGAAAAGCGTGCGCCCAAATACACTGGTAGTTAAGCGTTTAATCGCTTTAGCGACCCTTTCGAAATGTATATCTTTTGAGGATAGAACACTATGAGTAACGCAGCTTATATATATGACGCAATTAGAACGCCACGTAGTAAAGGTAAGCCCGGCGGCAGTCTGCATGAGGTGAAACCTATTGATTTAGGAGCAGGCCTTTTGCGAGCACTTCAGGAGCGTAATGATTTAGATACCGCTTATGTTGACGATGTAGTGATGGGTTGCGTGTCTCCTGTTGGTGAGCAGGGCAGTGATATTGCTAAAATGATTGTGCAGAATGCCGGTTGGCATGAGTCAGTTGCTGGTGTTCAACTGAACCGTTTTTGTGCCTCTGGGTTAGAGGCGGTCAATACCGGCGCTCAAAAAGTTGCTTCCGGCTGGGAACAATTAGTCGTTGCTGGGGGTGTTGAGTGCATGTCGCGTGTACCTATGGGTTCTGATGGCGGATCAATGACAGGAGATGCAGCCTTTGCAATTCAGCAGAGTTTTGTTCCTCAGGGTATTGGCGCTGATACTATTGCCACCATTGATGGTTATAGTCGAGAAGATGTTGATGCTTATGCGATGGAGTCTCAACGACGTGCTGCCCATGCTCGGGATAGCGGTTGGTTTGATGGTTCCGTAGTGCCTGTACGCGACAAGAATGGTCTGATGATTCTAGAACGTGACGATTTTATTAAGCCACATACCAATATGGAAATTTTAGGCGGTTTAAGGCCTTCTTTTGAGATAATGGGAAACATGGCTTTTGATGAAATTATTTTAAATAAATACAATACCTTAGAGAGTATATCTCATGTCCATACTCCGGGTAATTCTTCTGGAATTGTAGACGGCGCAAGTGCAGTTTTGATAGGTTCAGAAAAGGCCGGTAAAGATCTCAACTTGACTCCGCGCGGGCGAATCTTGGCAGGGTCCATCTTGGCCTCGGACCCCGTTATCATGCTTGCTGGCCCCGGCCCTGCTGCAATGAAGTGTCTGAAGACAGCCGGGCTTACAGCTGATGATATTGACCTCTGGGAAATAAATGAAGCCTTTGCATCCGTCGCTATGAGGTACATGAAAGATCTAGACATTGACCATGCAATAACAAATGTTAACGGTGGCTCAATAGCAATGGGACATCCCCTTGGTGCAACTGGTGCTATGTTGGTCAGTACCATGTTGGACGAATTGGAGCGCAGACAATTAAAGCGAGCCATGTTGTCGCTCTGTGTTGGTGGTGGCATGGGAATTTCTTGTCTGATCGAGCGTGTCTAAGGTATTCGGTACAGACTTAGGATTTAGGATTACAAAAAAGGTTTGAATAATGGGTGTATTTAAGTACGAAAAGGATGCGCAAGGTATTGTTACTGTGACGATGGACATGACGGGTCCGGTAAATGCAATTAATGCGGAATATAATGAAGCAATGGACGAAACGGTTGCTCGCTTAGAGGCTGAAGACAGCTTGACCGGGGTTATCTTTGCGTCTGCCAAGAAGGTTTTCTTTGCCGGGGCAGATCTTAACGAGTTGGTGTCAATGGATGCTGGTGATGAGGCCGCTTTATTTGCCAATGGCGAATTGATTAAGGGTCACTTCAGACGTTTGGAAAAGCTGCCAGTCCCTGTGGTGGCAGCGATCAACGGTGCTGCTTTGGGTGGAGGCTATGAGCTGTCTCTGGCCTGTAACTATCGACTCGCTTACAACCATAAATCAGTACAAATCGGTCTGCCAGAGTGTGCCATAGGAGTTTATCCCGCTGGCGGTGGTGTGGTGCGTCTAACCAAGCTTATTGGCGTCGAAAAGGCGTTGGATATTATTTTAAAGAGTCAGCGCCTAACTCCTGAGAAGGCATTAGAGGGCGGCCTTATCCACGAGCTAGTGTCCTCACTGGATGAGTTGTTGCTGCGAGCTAAGGCCTGGATATTGGACAACAAGGCCGATGCAGATGCCGCTGTGCAGCCATGGGACAAAAAAGGCTACAAAATACCCGGTGGCGCGATAAGTTCTCCGCGCAATGCTCAGTTCGCCACGATGGCGCCCACCATGTTACACAAGCAAACTCGTGGCTTAATGCCACAAATGACCGCTGCAATGGATATCGCTTTTCAGTCTACCGTTCTGGATATAGATACTATGCTGCGTGTGGAAGGGCGTGAATTTATTAAAGTCGTCACCGGTCCAGTGGCGAAGAATATGATCAATGCATTTTTCTTTCAGCTGGGTAAAATTAATGCCGGCGCGAGCCGACCCAAGCATGTTGAGAAAAATCCTACTCGTAAGCTTGGTGTGTTGGGTGCAGGTATGATGGGTCAGGGTGTTGCTTATGTGGCAGCTAAGGCCGGTATTCAGGTAGTGCTGAAGGATATGACTCTGGAGGCGGCAGAAAAAGGTAAAGCTTACTCAGAAAACTTGGTGAATAAAGCGGTGAAGCGTGGAAAAATCTTCCAATCGCAAGCAGATGCGCTGCTGGAGTTAATTTTGCCAACCGCGCAAGACAGCGATCTGGCCGGCTGTGATTTAATTATTGAAGCCGTATTTGAAAATATTGAACTGAAGAATAAAATAATCGGCAACACCGAGCAGTACTTAGCTGAAGATGGCTTTTGGGGCTCTAATACGTCTACGCTGCCAATAACTGAGCTGGCAAAGGCTGCGGGTAAGCCTGAAAACTTCGTCGGCATCCACTTTTTCTCGCCGGTGGATAAGATGCCGCTAGTGGAAATTATCGTTGGTGATAAAACCAGTGATGAGGCCCTGGCCAAGGCTTTTGATTTCACTCAGCAGATCCGTAAAACCCCTATTGTGGTTAATGATTCTCTCGGTTTCTTCACCTCCAGAACCTTCGGCACCTACCTCGATGAAGGCCTGCAGTTACTAACTGAAGGTGTTCATCCGGTTAAGATTGATACCTTGGGCAAAGCCATCGGTATGCCAGTAGGTCCATTACAGGTAGGTGATGAGACGAGCTTGGAGCTTACGCGAAAAGCCGGAGAAACCTGGGCTTCTATGGGTGTGGAAGATAAGTGGAGTGACGGTGCGGTGACTCGACGAGTGATCAAGGATATGATTACCGATAACGCTCGCGGAGGTCGCCACCACGGCGGTGGTTACTACGAATATCACGCTGATGGTTCTAAAAACATCTGGCCCGGTCTGTATGATCTTTATTACAAAAAAGATGTGCATGTGTCCGACGATGATATCAAAGACCGACTGATGTTTCGGCAGGTGATTGAGGCGCTCAAATGTCTACAAACAGGCGTGCTGCGTTCGGTTGCCGATGGCAATATAGGTTCCATCATGGGCATAGGTGCGCCGGCACACACGGGCGGCTTTATACAGTATGTTAATACCTATGGATTTCAAGCGTTTATAGACCGTTGTGAACAGCTGACTTCACTTTATGGTGAGCGTTTTGAGTGCCCTGAGATTGTCAGACAACATATGAAAAGTGGCGAACTGATGGTGTGAGTCTATCCGAGGGTTGTCATCCACAATAAGCGTGGCGTGGCGTGGCGTGGATGGGTATTTGCTGTTGTCGCATTACTTCGATGTTTATGAGAATTGGCAGTGGAGTTGCCAATGCGGCCATCAACTTTGCTCGGTGTAGCTTATAGTTTGGGTTGTCAGAGCTTGTTATCTTTGATGATAGTATCAAAAGAATTAGTGTCATTGGGATTGCCGTTAATGTCACTGGCGAAACTCTCTCTACAATCCGAATTACAGAAACCTACGATGTGGCCTTTGTCGGTGGTTAGTGAGTCTTGTGCTATTGGTTTCCCAGAACGAGGACAGAATTTATTAATTGCCTGCGCCATAGTGATCCCCTCATTGTTTATTATTCACCATAGGTCGGGTTGCTGACCAAGGACAATAGGGCCGTTAGTTTTCTTTTTTGCTAGCTTTGTGCTTATCAAACCACGCTAAAATATAACCCACCTTACGCGCCAGATTAGACGGTTTTGCGCCAATACCATGGTAGGCACCTTGAATGCGTACAAAGGCGCTTTCAACCCCTTGTAAGCGAAGCGCACCATAGTATTGTTCGCTTTCGGCCATAGGTGTGCGAACATCCTGTTCGCCAGTGAGAACCATGGTCGGAGTTGTTACATTACCCACCAGAGACAAGGGAGAGCGATCCCAGTACTGTTGGTAATCTACCCAGGGTAGATCAGTAAACCAGTATTTAGCCATATAGGTGTAGATATCAGATGTACCTATCATGCTAGTCCAATTAATCACCGGTTTCGCAACTACGGCGGCTTTAAATCTATCGGTGTTACCAATAATCCAGGCGGTTAATACTCCGCCACCGGAGCCACCGGTGACAAACAGGTTTTTTTCATCAACATAGCCCTTAGAAATAACGCCATTGACCATGTCCATGAGGTCATCGTAATCTTGTGAAGGGTAGTTTTTATCGATCAAATTGGCAAATTCGGCACCTTGAGAGGTTGAACCTCTAGGATTCCCATAAACGACCACATAGCCATTGGCCGCAAACAGTTGGATTTCGCTAGAAAATTCTGGTCCATAGGCTGTGTGAGGACCTCCGTGAATCTCTAGGATAAGTGGATATTTTTGCGTTGGATCGAAATCGGGCGGCGTAACGATCCATGCTTGTAAGTTACGATCATCGACGCTGCTTTTTACCTCTATTAACGATGGTTTGTTAATTGCTTTGTGATCAAACACATCTCCATTAAGATCGGTGAGCTGGATGACATTGCCTTCGTCATTTATCAGAGCCAGATCAGCGGGACGGTCCCCTCTGCTGGCGGTAAATACAACAGCACCCTTTGGGGTAACAGCATAATGGCCGGAGGTATATGGTCTGCCGATACTAATACCTCCAAGAGCATCAGATTTGATAACGATTTTTCCCGACAGATTGACGTAGGCAAGGTGCTTTCTACCCATATTATCGTAGCTAAAATACACACCTTTGCCGTTTTCAGCCCAAGTGATGTCAGCAACCGATCTATCTAAGTTTGGTGTTAAGCTTTGTACACCTGAGCCATCAGTATTCATTGTGTATAGCTGATTCAGCTGACTTGATTTACCGTTATCCTCAAACCCAATAAATGCAATTTTTCCTCCATTTGGGCTCAATTTTGGGCTACTTTCAGGACCACTTGTATTGGTGAGTTTTGTGACATCAGCGGTTTTCAAATCGATCGAGAGTAGATCAGAGTTAAGCACGTCAAAATCATCGTTGCGGGTATTGGCCGATACAATCAACTGATCAGCATTTTTACTCCATTCGATTGAGCCTGAAAAATCATATGCGCTCGAAGTAATTTGGCGTGGTGTTCCACCGATGGCGGGAACCACATAAATGTGCATATTGCCCGGACGATTCATGCCGGCTCCATCGCGCTGGAACAACGTTTGATCGATATAGTGCGCACTGTCTGCCCATTGTGCGCCCTCAGGTTTAAAATCTAGGTTAAACATAGGCTTTGCTTTGTTGGGTGTAAACATAGAGAAGGCTATTTGTTTACCATCAGGAGAGAAGCTTATGTTATTTGGTGTCATAGCAACGTCGGTTACGCGCGCGGTGTAGCCAGTGGCTAGATCTTGCGAGTAAATCTGTACTTTACCTTCTTTCGTCGAGAGATATGCCATTTTGGATCCGTCGGCAGAAAAGATAGGACTGAAGTGATTTTCACTATCCGATAATAACGGTATCTGTTGACTACCATCAAGAGAAGCCATCCATAAATTGCGCCGTAAAGAGTCTGTCATGATATCCATGCTGCGGCGTTCATAGATAACATGCTTGCCATCGGGCATGGCCACAGGGTTAGCCGCGTACTCTAGAGTAAACAAATCTTTCAGCGTAAGTGTATCACTGACACCTGACTCTGATGCTGTCGATACGCTGGCACAGATCATACTTAGTAAGAGTGTCAGTGAGGGCCGCTGTAAATATTTTTTGTGGATCATGGATTTAGCTCCTTGTTATATGTACTTTCCTCGACTGACACAGTGTCCAGGCGCCGGCAATCCGGATCAGTAGTCTAGCCGAAACGCCATACTACGTGCCGTAGATAGAGCCGAGGTTAGCGGTGTATTCTAGGAAGCTTAATGACTAAAGTCCATCGCGTCGACAGAGCCTTCTGACTTGGACCGTTTTGTCTAAATGTTTAAAAATTAGCTGACGGATTTTGTTATATCATTCACTAAAAATATTCGGCGCAGATACCCTAGATAGATTGGCTTACATAATAAAATCACGAGTAGCATTTAGTAACTCTGGGAACATCGCTCCAAGTTTTGCCATCCAGTAATTTATCCAGTACTCAATTTTTTGCCATAAGGTCAGTTCGAGCCGATCTGGCAGATGATCTTGCTTGTTGTCTAGATAAGTATGTATGGCGTTGACATCGTCAAGGTTGAGAGTCTCATAGAAACCAATCATTCCCTTATGAGTTCGTGAGCCACCGAGTACGATGGTGGCAAACTCTTCATGAGTCTGCTCACTCATGTAGCGCAGGTTGGGCACTACATAGTTGCTTAGCGCGTTTATGCCATGACAAGAGGCACAATTATTGTGGTACAGAGATTCACCGTGGGCGATCACCTTCGGATCTCTGTTTATCGGTCTCCCAATGGGCTGTATAGTAGTTAAACCACGATCAGTTTGTACCTGAGTATTGTTAAAATCGCCGCGTTTGAATACTAACAACTTGTTTTGATTGATTTTGTTACGCTGTAATTCATCGCCAACGGTAATCATCACCGTACCGCCACTGCCCTGAGCTACGGCGATGTATTGTTCACCATCGAGTTCATAGCTGACTGGACCGGCAAGAACCGCGCTGTCCGATTTGTATTGCCACAGTTTGTCACCATTGTAGGCGTCATAGGCGGCAAAGGTACCGTCCCAGGTACCCTGGAAAACTAAATTACCATCGGTACTTAAAATGCCGCCATTAGAGGGCTTGTTATGGTGCACTTTCCATGCGCGTGATTTTTTAACAGGATCCCAAGCAACCAATTCGCCGAAGATCAGCGCATCCATCGACGCGCGAGCTGCCACCCAACTCTTTGGGTCACGGTTTGTGTTTAAATCTACACCAGTATTCCAGCGATTGACTCTATACATCACTTCTTCTTGTGCACTGAAGTAGGCGGGGATACTTTGGACCGGAATGTACATCAAGCCGGTTTTTGGACTATACGACATAGGCTGCCAGTTGTGAGCGCCATAGGGTGATGGCCAGATAAAACTACCGCCATTCTCTTGATAGTCAGCAAATTTGCTCTCCACTGGTCGACCAGTTTGCATGTCTACATGGGTTGCCCAAGTAGCTTTGCCAAACTTCTCGGCAGATAGTAATTCGCCGGTTATACGATCTAGAACATAGAAAAAACCATTCTTTGGTGCCTGCATAATGACGGACCGTTGCTTTCCATTAAGCTCAAGTTCGGCCAGCACCAGCTGTTGCGTTGCAGTGTAGTCCCAGTTGTCTGCTGGTGTTACCTGATAATGCCATACATACTCGCCACTGTCTGGGCGCAGAGCCACAATAGAACTTAAATAAAGGTTGTCACCACCACCGGGACTGCGCAGATCACGATTCCATGGGGAGCCGTTGCCCGTTCCTATGTAGAGTAAATCTAGCTCTGGGTCATAGACCAGTGAATCCCACGCTGTACCACCACCTCCACCGAGCTTGTACCACTCATCACCACTCCAGGTATCAAGTGCGGCTTCTAATGCTGCGTTTTCTTGCGGTTTATTGCGGTCCCCAGGTACAGTATAGAAGCGCCACTTCATTTCACCGGTATTTACATCATAAGCACTTACATAACCGCGCACGCCTAATTCGGCGCCACCATTACCAATAATGACCATGCCTTTTACAATTCTTGGTGCTCCAGTAATGCTGTAATTGCCATCGGTAGGTGTGCTTTGGATAGACCAGTTTTCGTCGCCAGTTAATGCATCTAAAGCAATTAAGCGGCCATCCAAGGCCCCAAAAAACACTTGTAATGGCGACTCAGCATTATCTTGCCATAGGGCGACACCGCGGTTTACTGGCCCACAGCAGGTCTTGGCTAGCTGTGCTTTAGGGATCTTTGCATCGTAATGCCACAGCTCATTTCCCGACCGAGCATCAAGAGCATGCACATGACTCCAGCCTGTGCTGACATAAATGACGCCATTATGAACAATGGGTGTTGCTTCCATGCCTCTTGCTGTGTCAAATTTAAAGGACCATGCTAAATCCAGCTCATCAACATTTTCACGATTTATTTTGTCAAGCGGACTAAAGCGCTGTTCACGATAGGTGCGGCCGTAACTTAGCCATTCCCCACCTGGATTAATAATTGCTTTTTGGTTAACTGTCTGTGGTATTTGGGAGGCAAAGAGGGTGCTGCTAAGCAGTCCCACGAGGGCGACAAAAAAGACGATTCGCATGATATTTTCCTATGACAGATATTTTTAGTTATTGTTAGTCTCTCTACTTTTTGTTCGATTGTTGTAAAGTAAGTTCCACAAATTGAAGTCTGTCTTGACCGAAAAACATCTCGTTATCAACAAACATTGTTGGTGCGCCAAACAAACCTTTCTCCACTGCTTTTTCAGTGTTGGTTATCAGTGCAGTTTTTACTTCAGAATCTTGTGTTGAGGTCAAAATAGCAGCAGTATTTAAATTAGCATCTGTAAGTACCTCTGCAACAATATCTAGGTCACCCATGTTTTTACTTTCTACCCAGATAGCCGAAAAAATCGCATCAAGATAAGTGTCAAAGTAATCAGTATGTAAAGCTGCCACAGCGCCTCGCATTAGATTCAGTGTATTGATAGGAAAGTGAGGATTATTATTCAGCGGAACATCATACAGCTTGGCAAACCGGGGTAAGTCGTCCATCATCATATAGCGCCCCTTGGCGGGAACGGTCACTGGTGAACTATTGCCCGATGCTTTGAATAGACCGCCAAGTAGCACCGGTTTGTAAATAATAATGCAGTTATATTGTGCCTTAAGTTGTTGTAGGCGCTTATAGGCCAAATAGGCGGTAGGACTGCCTACGTCAAAATAAAATTCAATAGTCTTTGGATTTGTTTTTGTCATCGGGTTTCTCCTACCATTTTTCGTCCCATGGGCGTATATCGAGCTCAAAGGTCCATGCATTTCGGGGTTGATCATAAAGGGTGACATAATTTTTTGCTAAGTCATCAGGCTTTACTATTCCATCGACAGCTTTTCGCTGTTCATAGGTCGGCACATTTTCTTTAATCCACTGAGTATCTACTGCTGCATCTATAACTATATGAGCCACATGAATATTAAGAGGCCCCAACTCCCTTGCCATACTTTGGGCTAGGGCACGCAAGCCATGTTTGGCACTGGCAAACGCGGCAAACCCGGCGGATCCTCGAACACTGGCAGTTGCTCCGGTGAATAATATAGTTCCACGATTTCTTTTGGTCATGTGACGAGCCGCTTCTCGGCCATTTATAAAGCCGGCGAAACAGGCCATTTCCCATATCTTAAAGAACTTGCGACTATCAGTTTCAAGTATGCCCATGGGAACATTAGCGCCCACGTTAAATATAACTACATCAATTTCTCCAATAGTATCTTCAATATGTTTGAATAATGATTCTGTAGCATCTTCTTTACGCGCATCGCAGGCAAAACCGAAGGCTTGACCGCCAGTGGCAGTGATTTCGTCTAGTAAAGGTTGCAGTTTTTGCTGGCTTCGCCTGGTGACACAGACTGTAAGACCACGTTGTGAAAATTGCCGTGCAATAGCGCTGCCGATGGCATCGCCAGCCCCTATGATGAGTGCAACTTTATTTTTCATAATAGTCCCTAGCATTCTTAGACTTTAGTTGCTTAAAGATAAGTTTTTATAACACACTCATCAGGGGGTAGGGAAGGTTGTTTGAGAATCATCGGTCACGAAATATTACTTTCGTAATTTATGCATAAAAATAATCTCGGTGGGTAAAGTGACCACGCAGGCATCTTACGTTAGCTGAGAGCCTTTTGTAGTTGCTTGGCGACAAGCTCAATACAATTATCTTGGGAAAGAGCTTGTGCTTGATGTAGCTGGTACCAAAAATCAAAAGACATTAAACTATATACGTAGACTTTATCTAACTGCGGCATAGATTGAATTTCAGGGAACCAGTCATCTAATTCTTTTCTTAAGCGCATCTGGTTGAGAGTATAGTTAGCTGCAATTACTGGCGTGTTCCACATGCGAATTTTACCCGACAGCATAAAGTTTTGAACCGCAGAGTATCCATTACTGAATTGCTGGGTTGCTTTGATGGCTCTTTTATCTATAGTTCCTAGACGATCTCCACCAGTAAAAAGCATTTTATTCTCTGCAAATATCAGGGCATTTGCAGTCTCAAAAATGTCATCCATATCATTGAAATGCCGGAACACAGACCGAATACCCACATCAGCTCGAAGCGCTGTCTGTTGGGCAGTGGGTATTAGAAATCCTTCGCCAATGAGGTCAATCATTGCATCAATAATTAGGCGTCGACTGCGCTTGCTACGAAGAAGTCGTCCGTCGGTTTTGCGTGTTTCAGCAGATTTTGATGATAAAAGCTGAGCCATCTATTTGGTCCTTATGATGAACAGAGATACGCTGGATGTAGATATATTTTTACATGTTTGAGAATCTTTAACAATTCCCACTGTGTTCTGCTTTAACTTCGCAGAGCATATTGCCTTGGAGACCAAAATTGATAAAACTACAGTCTGGATTGTACCTCAATAATCTCATCGGAATTAGGTGGAAGACTGAAAAGAGTCCCATCTTGACTGAGCGTATAGTCGCTGAAAATTTCATCCACGCCCATCAGCCACAGGCTTTCTAAACCTGGTACGTCTAAAGGTGGTACCACATGATAGTAGATTAGATGTCCGACCTCTGCATCTCTGGCGATCTCGGCGGCTTCCACAGGGCTAGTATGATAGTCCAGTACATCATAAAAAATCTTGCTATTAGAGGGATTGCCCGCTTTCTTAGCAGACTCGCTCATCATAGTAAGTAGTCTTGGAGACAAGGCTTCATGTACCAAAAGATCAATATTGTCTGCGAATGTCTCAATATTTTTATTTTTTGTTGTATCACCGGAGATTAAAAGGCTGCGACCCTTGAAGGTAAATAAATAACCTACTGCTGGAGAAATAGGCTTGTGCTCGACAGAGAACATTTCTACCACCAAACCATTTTTGTTGTAGATGAGGTCTTTTTTACCTTGCCTGGGCACAGGGTAGGTACGAGCTACCATACCTGCACCATCTAAGTTTGCAATACTGTTTCCATGGTGATCATACCTATGTAAGGCGTCTTGAGAGTAGGCTTGGTTAAAACCGTCAACTACTGTGGTTACGCCAGGTGGTCCATAGATAGGTAGTGGTGATGTATGAGTTCCTGCAACCCAACGAATCATTGCCAGCTCTCCCAAACCATCAATATGGTCTGAATGAAAATGTGTCAGAAAAACAGCATCGACTGCGCCAGTATTGAGCTGCATTCGTCCTAGGTTACGAACGCCATCAGTTCCTGCATCAACGATGAATATTTTCTCATTAGCGATCACCGCAATACAGGGTCCAGATCGCGTGTTACTGGGCATAGGGCCTCCAGCACCACAAATGGCCAGATGCAAGCCATCACCTAGATCGGCTATTCTATCGGTCGCCATTATGCTGGTCATAGCCTTGGGTAAAAGGCTGAGTAAGATATGATGTTTGTTGGCATAGCTGATAACAGAAACTATGACAATTACCAAGGACGCTAAAACAGTCTTTTTTCCTATCATGATTATCTGTCTCCTCATTGATGGCTTACTTGAATCAAGACACTGTAGCATGACAAAAGGGTGACATGATGGCAGTATGTATGTCAATATAATTTACGCATTACTTTCTAACCATTGGAGTTTTTATGATGACTGATATCCAACCGTTTACACTGATCGGCGCAACACCATCTCCCTATACACGGAAAATGGTCTCCTTGCTTAGATATCGGCGGATTCCCTACCGCATAATTTGGAATGATCCAGGTGTAGAGCTCAAAAAACGAGGTATAGCACTCCCCAAAATACCCCTCTTACCTACCTGTCTGATGAATAATACGGATGGCGACCCAATCGCAGTCTGCGATTCAACACCGATTATCCGACAACTAGAGTCAAAGTTTGTTGAACGCTCAGTTATTCCAACAGATCCTGTCATTGCATTTTTTGACTATCTGCTCGAAGACTTTGCTGATGAGTGGTGTACTAAGTATATGTTCCATTATCGCTGGTCACCTCCTCAGGATGCTGACAATGCTGGTACTCTTTTACCATTTTGCAGCAAGGTTGATCTTGCCGATGATACCTTTCAGCACTTTAAAGTCTTCGTGACGGATCGACAAATCAATCGATTGAAGTATGTTGGGTCTAATGAAATCACGACTCCACTTATCGATGAAAGTTATAGGCGCTTCTTGAGTGCACTGGAGGCATCATTAACACGCCAACCTTTTGTGTTGGGGCAACGCCCCAGCGCCTGTGATTTCGCTATTTTTGGTCAATTGACTCAGTTGGTGGGTTTTGATCCTACCTCAAGAAGAATAGCTCATGAGATAGCGCCAAGAGTGGTTGCATGGACCAGTGTGATGGAAGACCAGTGTGGATTAGATGTGTCTCCTGATGATTGGAATAACGCCGAGCAACTGCATGAAAACATAGCAGAATTATTGCATGAAGTAGGCCGAGTCTATGTGCCTGCATTATTGGCAAATACTGAGGGATTAAAGGCTGGGAACAAGCAATGGGAGGCTACCATAGATGGTCGATTATGGAGTCAACAAACCTTTCCCTATCAAGCTAAATGTCTTACATGGATTAATGAACAGTATCAGGCTCTATCCAACCGTGATCGTTCCAGAGTAGATACTATATTACAATCAACAGGATGTGAGGCTCTGTTACGCTAACAACTAAGGGTGTATGAATGACAGAAAAATTTAATGAGCAAGGTGGCGTCTCGACGATGGATCCCAGTATTTTGCGGCGATGGATTTCATCAAAGTTGATGACCTCAATGTCTAGTCAAGCTAGCTTAAATAAAAAACGAAAGCAGTTAGAGCGTAAGCGACGTCGTGCGGGTGAGTTACATGTCGTTGAGTATTTTCACCAAGTTGATGATGGTTACAGTCATCTTGCTGCTCAAGTTCTCTATGATTTAAGTCAGCGTTATGACATCCAGCTTAGATGCCATATTGTCACCGGCGCATATGACAATAATATGCCTGAACCTGAGCTATTGACCGCTTTGTCAGCCTATGATGCAGGTAAAATTGCTAGCCACTATAGCCTAAACTTTCCTAGGCAAGCCAAAGAGCCTGATCAGAACTATATTAATTTAGCTTTATCGATAATGGCCAAGCTGGATAATCAAAGTCGCATTAAAAGTATGCAGTTAATTGGTGCTGCTCTGTGGTCACATGACTATCAAAAACTCAAAATCTTAGCAAAAAAACTAGGTGTAGCATCGGTATCTGAGGTGTTGACTGTTACTGCCAATGGTAATGCCCGGCGCAAGGCACTAAAGCATTACTCTGGTGGTATGTTTTATTATGCCAAAGAGTGGTATTGGGGGATAGATAGGCTGTACCATCTAGAACAACGTTTAGCCGACCTAGGCATTGATCGTAAAGCGAACACGCCAATGATTGCCCCTCGTCAAAATATTATCTTAGGGCAAGCGCAAGATAACGGCAGTTTAACCTTAGAAATTTTTGCCTCTTTACGTAGCCCCTATACCGCTATTGTGTTTGATCGAGCGGTCGCACTCGCTGCCGGTACGGGAGTTACTTTGGATGTTAAACCTATTTTACCCATGGTTATGCGAGGAGTGCCAGCAACTAGCGAGAAAGGCATGTACATCTTTACCGATGCCGCACGCGAGGCATGGGCCGCAGATGTGCCTTATGGGCAATTTTATGATCCTATAGGCGAGCCGGTTCGACGCTGTTATTCACTTTATCCCTGGGCTCACAAACAGGGAAAAGGCACTCAACTGCTGTCTAGTTTTCTGAATGCGGCATTTGCCCAAGGTATCAATACCAACACGGATATAGGTCTAAAAACTGTTGTTGAGAATGCCGGTCTCGATTGGGAGACTGCAAAACGGAGTCTTGCTAATGACGATTGGAAAGAGCTGCTAGAGCAGAATCGAATGCTAATGTATCAGCATGGTCTTTGGGGGGTGCCAAGTTTTCGTTTGCTAAATGCCCAAAAGGAAGTGGTGTTAGCAATTTGGGGTCAAGATCGTCTTTGGTTGATTGCGCGAGAAATTCAACGTATCTTAAACTCGTGACCCGATAAACTTTGTATACACAAGATTTTGTTTGTAGTCTGTAGGGTAAAAATAGAATATGTGAAAAACCAACAATAATCAGGAGCAAAAAATGGTAGTAGTGAATAATAAGGTCAGACTTGATATTGAGCAGGGTGTAGCAGTGATAAGTATTGATAGTCCGCCTGTTAATGCATTGAGTCATGCTGTGCGAGAGGGGATTTATAATGGTGTTAATCAGGCCCTGATCGATGATTCTGTTGAGGGCATTGTTGTGCTCTGTGAAGGTAGAACCTTTATAGCAGGAGCCGATATAAGTGAGTTTGGTAGTGCTCCAAAAGAGCCTCATCTCCATACTGTTCTTGAAGCTTTAGATCAATCGACCAAGCCAGTGGTTGCGGCGATTCATGGTACTGCTTTAGGTGGCGGGCTTGAGACTGCACTCTGTTGTAACTATCGCATAGCTTCTGCCGATGCAAAGTTTGGATTGCCCGAGGTGCATCTTGGGCTATTGCCTGGGGCAGGTGGTACTCAGCGTCTGCCGCGCATTGTTGGTGTAGAGAAGGCGCTTTCAATGGTCACCTCTGGTGCGCCTATTGGTGCCGAAGATGCTCTTAAAACTGGGCTTATAGATCAGATGGCAGGTGAAGATCTTCGTGCTAACGCTATTGATTTTATTCGAGACAAAGCCGCAATTGGTGGAGATCATCCACGGGTCAGAGATAACCAAGAAAAATTAGTGAGCTCTGTGCCTAACGAAGAGATTTTTGCTGGCGTACGAAAAATGATCGCACGTAAAACGCGAGGGTTTTTGGCACCGGAGTACAATATTCAATGTATTGAGGCTGCTGTTTCAAAGCCTTTTGATGAGGGCATGAAAACTGAAGGTAAGCTCTTTATGGAGCTCATGTCAGGGGCCCAGTCTAGAGCGCAGCAGTATTTTTTCTTTGCTGAGCGTCAAGCATCGAAAGTTGATGGTATAGACAAGACTACTCCTGAATTGCAAATTGCTAAGGTTGGCGTCATCGGTGGCGGTTTGATGGGCGGTGGTATTGCTATGAATATGGCTAATGTTGGTATACCAGTGACCATTGTTGAAACAAACCAAACTGCCCTTGATCGAGGCTTGGGTACTATTCGTAGAAACTATGAAAATACGGCAAGCAAGGGTCGTTTGCGTCTAGAAGATGTGGAGACAAGATGCAATCTAATCAGTGGCGCTCTCAACGTTGACGCCTTGGCCGACTGCGATCTTATTATTGAAGCGGTGTTTGAAAATATGGCTGTTAAGAAGGACATATTCAGTAGACTTGATGTTGTAGCTAAATCCACAGCCATATTAGCGTCCAACACGTCAGCGCTAGATCTCAACGAAATTGCTCAGGCCACAAGTCGCCCTGAGTCAGTTATTGGTTTGCATTTTTTCTCACCAGCGAATGTTATGAAGTTGCTTGAAATTGTTCGCGGTGACAAAACCAGTGATTCGGTGATTAAAACCTGTATGGCATTTGCTAAAAAAATAAAAAAGGTAGCCACATTGGTAGGCGTATGTCCGGGATTTGTTGGTAATCGAATTCTGTTTATGCGCCAGCATCAAGCTAACTTAGTTGCTTTGGAAGGCGCTCCAGTGTCTCAGGTGGACAAGGTTCTCTTTGATTTTGGATTTCCTATGGGTGCCTTTCAAATGGCAGATCTAGCCGGTCTCGACTTGGGTTGGGATAAGGATAATTCTAATAGTGAAACCGTTAAAGATCGTCTTTGTGAGATGGGCCGGTGTGGTCAGAAAACTCGCTCTGGATTTTATGATTATGATGATAGCCGACGTCCGGCGCCCTCTGTGGTAGTGGCAGACTTAATCGCCGATCATGCACAGAAAACAGGGGTTACCCAGCGTCAAATTTCTGACCAAGAAATACTTGATAGGTGCATTTTACCAATGGTCAACGAGGGTGCAAAGATTCTCGAAGAGGGTATTGCCATGCGCGCTAGCGACATTGATGTGGTCTATGTTTATGGTTATGGTTGGCCTATCTATCGCGGCGGTCCAATGCACTATGCTAACAGTCTTGGCCTGGATAAAGTGGTAGCTAAATTGCGTACTTATCAGCAGCAGACCGGTGATAACTTTTGGGAGCCCAGTCCATTATTGGTGTCTCTTGCTGAACAAGGCGGTCAATTTTAATCGGCGGATTACCGATAATACTTTGTGAAGCTTAAATCTTCGGTTAAATCCCTCAGGGGATCCTCATTGGATCTCTTGAGGGACTAAGTGCAGCGTCAACACGCGTTTTTCAGGTTTTTAATGTCCACACCATATCAGTTCACTCATAAAGACCGTGTTGAGTAAAAAGTAAAAAATCGCTTTTATACCGAAACTGTGTTCATGATGCGTACCTTTCAGGCTCTTTTTTGGCTGATGTTGACCTACTTTAGGCCGCTAACCTAGTATTCCCGAGTCTTTGATCTTTTTAATGTCAGATCTGCTCATGCCAATGTGTGCTAGAACTTCTTCATTGTGAAAGCCCAGAGGAGCGCCGCAAAGGCCATAGTTTGGCTGTGAGCCAGAAAATTTAATGGCACTACCGACTTGTTTTTGGGTTGAATTTTCATAGGTTTTTACTTCTACAACTAAATCACGCTGCTTTACATGCTCGCTCTCACAGGCTTCTGCAAGTGTTAACACTGGTTCCACGCAGGCATCTAGTTTTTTAAATATTTCAGTCCACTGAGCAAGCGTTTTTTCAGCCACTTTTTCTTCAATCATCGCTCTAAACTTTGCCTGACTTGTTGTGTCCTGTTGACTACCAAGGCCGATCTGCTCATGCAGTCCAATAGCTTGGCATAACTGCTGAAAAAACTGCGGTTCAAGACTACCTATAGATAAATTTCTCCCGTCGGCGGTTGTGTAATAGTCATAAAAAGTTCCACCATTTAGCGTGCTACTGCCGGGTACTGGTTCGCTATTGCCTGCTAATAAATGCGACCCAAACATGGTATTTAAGCCAAAAATAGCGTCAGTCATGCTAATGTCAATCTGTTGGCCACTGCCCGTGGTATGGCGTTGATTAACTGCCGCTAAGAGACCAACTACTGCATGAAGTGATCCACCGGCAAGATCGGCAATTGGCATGCCCATTATTGGTGTTCTGCCTCTTTCACGCCCTGAGTAGCCGTTGAGACCAGATAATGATAAGTAGTTGTTATCATGACCTGCACGATCACGGTTAGGCCCGGTCTGACCATATCCTGTAATTGAACAATAGATTAACGCTGGATTTATTTCTTTGAGGGTCTCATAACCCACTCCTAATCGATCCATAACACCTGGCCTAAATTGCTCAACCACTATGTCATACTCACTGATTAACTTTTTGATTATCTCTGCTGCTTGGGGATTTTTCAAATCAAGTCCTATGGACCTTTTACCTCTATTTAAAGCAGCATGGGTGGTTGAGGTACCATCGCTGAAAGGCCCCATGGCGCGAACCATATCTGGTCGAGTGGGCGACTCAACGCGAATAATATCGGCACCCATGTCAGCTAACATCATTGTTGCAAATGGGCCAGGAACTAATGTTGTAAAGTCGAGGATCTTCAGATTAGCAAGGGGTAGCATTGTGTGGGCTCCTAGAGTTGATTTTACGAAGCACCTCATTAAAAGTCTTTTCACTAAAAAGAGCAACGCTTGGACAGGCCAAGATTTCAATTTTCTGGTTAAACTTGAGCAGATTCTCTGTCAAATATACTTTTATTTGCGACCTGTTTTTGATTAAGTATCTGTCAAAATGATCTCAGTCGCTTTATTATGCACCCCCCGTGTTTATTCAATTAAGGTCTCTATTATGGTGCAGGACAAATCTACCAACGTTACTTGGCACGATGGGCTTGTGAGTTGTGATGAGCGCGCTAGGTTATTAAAGCAAAAGGGCGTAACTCTCTGGTTTACTGGGCTATCTGGTAGCGGTAAAAGCACTATTGCGGTTGCACTAGAAAGGAGGCTAATGGATCAAGGTAAATTGAGTTATCGACTTGATGGAGACAATATACGTTTGGGAATTAATAAAAACCTGGGGTTTTCAGCAGATGATCGGACTGAGAATATTCGTCGAATAGGCGAAATATCCAAGCTCTTTTGTGACGTGGGAATACTGACCTTAGCAAGTTTTATCAGTCCCTACCGAGATGATAGAGATCATGTTCGGAAGCTGCACCAAGCAAGTGGCTTTTCTTTTGTTGAAATTTTTGTTGACTGTGAATTGTCCTCTGCAGAAGAACGAGACCCGAAAGGACTCTATAAGAAAGCCAGAGCCGGTGAAATCAAAAACTTCACTGGGATTGACGATCCTTATGAGACACCTAATAATCCTGAGATTCATTTGCGGTCCGATGTGTTAAGCTTAGATCAAGAGGTGGATTTTATAATGACGTTCTTGCAGGATAATAAATTTCTTATGTAGCAATACTCTACGACAGAGTGCTCAGATACCCAATAGATATTAAATAACATTCTGGAGAATACCACTTGATTAAGCCCCATGGATCAAAGGTCCTCAACGCCTTGTTCGTCGATGATGATCAGCGTCGGCAAATACTTATTACTGAGGCGCAATCATTGCCGGCGTTACTTATTAATTCAGCGGCAGCAGCCAATATGGTGATGTTGGGAGGTGGCTACTTTAACCCATTAATGGGCTTCATGGGATTGGGTGATGCCCTGAGTGTTTGTCGCGATTTACATACCTTAGATGGCATTTTTTGGCCAGTGCCCATTATTAATATGGTTTCGGTGAAACCATCCTTTTCGGCCGGTCAAAGAGTTGCATTGTTAGATCCCAATGTTGCGGGCAATCCTGTCATGGGAATTCTGAATGTGGCTGGGATAGATTTAGTTACAGATGATCAGTTGGATGAAATGACTCAAGCCATTTTCGGTACTACTGATTCACAACATCCAGGAGTAGCAACCTTTACAGCCCAGGGAAATGTGCTGATTTCCGGTGATGTTGAAGTATTAGGTCTGAGCTATTTTCAAACGGAGTTTGTTGAAACTTTTCGTACTGCAGTCCAAATTAGAGAGGAAATTAGCTCGCGAGGATGGCAAAAAATAGTCGCTTTTCAAACGCGTAATCCGATGCATAGAGCTCATGAAGAGCTTTGTCGAATGGCAATGGAGCGTCTGCAAGCAGACGGCGTTGTAGTGCATATGTTGTTAGGTAAACTCAAAGAGGGTGATATCCCTGCATCCGTTCGCGATGACTGCATTCGCACAATGGTAAACCATTATTTTCCTACGAATTCGGTAATGGTTAGCGGTTATGGATTTGATATGTTGTATGCAGGTCCCCGTGAAGCGATGCTACATGCTATTTTTCGACAAAATATGGGAGCAACTCACCTAATTGTAGGTCGTGACCATGCCGGTGTCGGTAGTTATTATGGTGCGTTTGAAGCCCAAGAAGTATTTGATTCATTAGTTCCTGACAATGCCCTTGAAATACAGATATTCGCTGCAGACCATACAGCCTATTCTAAAAAACTTAATCAGGTAGTGATGATGAATGAAGTCACTGACCATACTAGCGAAGATTTTGTGCTAGTCTCAGGCACAAAGCTCAGGGATATGCTAGCTCAAGGAATAGCACCGCCAGAGGAGTTTTCTCGTCCTGAAGTCGCTAAGGTGCTAATGAACCATTATAAGATTAAGGATAGCTAACCACTATGGCTGATTATGATGTATTTAATGGCGATGCAGATGGTATTTGTGCGCTTGTCCAGTTACGTCAGGCGGAGCCTCGTGACACTACGTTGGTAACCGGAGTAAAGCGCAATATTCAACTACTTAAGCAGGTCACTCCTAATGGAGGGGATCGAGTTACCGTTTTGGATATTTCAATGGCCAAAAATAACCTAGATTTGGTTAGGATTTTAGATTCGGGGGCCACAGTGTTTTATGTAGACCATCATTCGTCTGGTCCAGTACCTGCGTCCTCATCACTCATATCGCTAATTAACGAATCAGCTAATGTATCTACCAGTGTGTTGGTAAATCAGTATTTACGCGGTTCTAAATTACTCTGGGCAACTGTTGGAACCTTTGGCGATAATCTTAAGCAGGTTGCCAATGGTATGCTTAAAAATACTGATATTTCTCGTGAGCAAAGAGACCTTCTAGAGAAGCTTGGTATTTATATGAATTACAATGGTTATGGAGCCGATATCGAAGATCTTCACTTTGCACCTGCAGATCTCTACTGCGCAGTGATCCCATACTCAAGCCCACTTGAGTTTATCGACGTTGAGCGCCATCAATTTGATAAACTTGAAAGTGGCTATCATCAGGATTTAAATGCTGCCAATCAGGTTAAACCCTACATACAGAAGAGTGCTACCTCAGCGTATATATTGCCTGACCAGCCATGGGCGCGACGGGTGAGTGGAGCGTTTAGTAACAATCTGACTAACAAGCATCCACAGAAGGCGCATGCAGTACTCACTCAAAAGAGCTGTGGAAATTATTTAGTCAGTGTGAGAGCACCCTTATCAAATAAAACTGGCGCAAGTAGACTGTGTAGTAGTTTTGCTACTGGCGGTGGCAGAGAAGCGGCAGCTGGTATTAATAATTTACCGTCTGGTCAGCTGGATGAGTTTATGGCTAAATTTCAACACGCTTATAAATGAAACTCAATCTAGCCCTCACAATACTAGCAATGGGAGATGTTTATGACAAAAGATAGGCCTTTTTCAGTACTTGGTGTTCAGCAAATAGCCATTGGATCGAATGACAAAAACAGCCTGCGTGGTTTCTGGATAGATCTGTTAGGTTTAGAATTTCAAAAGACGTTTATTAGCGAGTCAGAGAATGTAGATGAGGATATATGCGCTATTGGGGTCGGTCATTTGGCCGTAGAGGTTGATCTAATGCAACCGATTGACGCAACTAGAAGTCCTAAGGTCAATAACCCTGCGCTTAATCACATTGGGCTTTGGGTAGATGATTTAGCTGCGGCAGTTGCATGGCTTACGTCTAAAGGTCTTCGCTTTACGCCAGGAGGAATTCGTCAAGGCGCTGCAGGTCATGATGTATGCTTTGTGCATCCAAAAGCCAATGACGAGTTTCCGCTCAGTGCCGAGGGTGTTCTGGTCGAGTTAGTTCAGGCGCCTAAAAGGGTAATTGCAGCCTATGGAGTCATTGCTCAGGGTTAATGTGTCGTTATGTGGGCGCTTTTGTGCGCTTAGAGTAGCTTTTTAGGTTGATAATCTGTAAGGTGCGCGCCATTCAAGGGCCTTCCAAGAATCCAATTACAAGTTGCTACCCAGGTCCTAGGTACGCGACGAACTAAAGATACCACTATGAAATTCAATGAACTTGGCCTTTCAGCGCCTCTCTTAAAAGCTATTGCTAATCAGGGCTATGACACTCCCTCACCGATTCAAGCCAAAGCAATACCTGCGGTCCTAGAAGGACGTGATGTGATGGCCGCCGCCCAAACGGGTACTGGAAAAACCGCTGGGTTCACCCTGCCTATCTTGCAACGCCTGTCGGTGGGCTCCAGAGCACAACCCAATCAAGCTCGATCACTGATTTTAACACCAACCCGAGAACTTGCCGCGCAGGTCGGCGAAAGTGTTCGAGACTACGGTAAACACACGTCTCTTTCCTCAGCGGTGGTTTTTGGTGGCGTCAAAATTAACCCTCAAATGATGAAATTAAGACGTGGTGTTGATGTGCTTATCGCTACTCCTGGTCGCCTAATGGATTTATATAGCCAAAATGCGGTTAAGTTTGAACATCTAGAGGTGTTAGTACTTGATGAAGCTGATCGTATGTTGGATATGGGTTTTATTCGAGATATTACGCGAATTATAACCTTGCTGCCAAAACGTCGACAAAATCTAATGTTCTCAGCTACCTTTAGTGATGATATTCGTCAATTAGCAAAAGGCTTGGTACGCAACCCTATTGAAATTTCGGTAAGTCCACGCAACGCTGCAGCGCCCTCGGTTACTCAGTGGGTATGTCCAGTGGATAAGAAACAAAAAGCGCCGTTGTTGACACAGTTGATTAAGCAGGGCAATTGGGGTCAAGCCTTGGTCTTTACTAAGACCAAGCATGGCGCTAATAAACTAACTAAGCATCTTGAGTCTCAGGGCATTGTTGCAGCAGCAATTCATGGCAACAAAAGCCAGGGAGCACGGACCAAAGCACTCGCAGAATTTAAAGCTGGTGAGGTGCGAATCTTAGTCGCTACCGATATTGCAGCTAGAGGGCTAGACATAGAGCAATTGCCACAGGTAGTGAATTTTGATTTACCCAACGTATCTGAAGACTATGTTCACCGGATCGGCAGAACGGGGCGAGCTGGGGCCACTGGCGAGGCTATTTCTCTAGTTAGTGCTGATGAAGTTGATTTATTGTCGGGAATTGAACGTTTAATTCAAAAAGTTTTACCACGTAAAGAAATCGAAGGTTTTGAGCCAGATCAAACAGTTAAGGAAACAACTCTCAACCGTCCAGTACGTGCAAAAAAAACACGCAAGCCATTGAATAGCGAGACAAACCTGCGTAACAATTCAAAAGCAACCAATAGCTCTTCAGTTAAGAAGAAACGCTCTTCCTTTGGACAGGGACCTAAGCCTGGCAACAAAGCGAAAAGCGGTGGACGTCATCAAACGGCAAAAAAATCTCGAGATGTAAGTGGTTTTACTTCTGAAAATAGTGACACTAATCGCGGGAATTCCAAAACTGACAAGGCGGCTTCTCCCTATGCAAAAAGCCGCGCAGTAATCAAGACGCAAACAGGCCGTGAGCGATCCTTTGGAGGTAGTTCCAATCGTGGCCGAAGTAATTAAGTGCCAGTCAAATAATCAAAGAGACAGTATTAATGTTTGAAATTCAATTTAATAAGGTAGCCACATTTAAAAACGATCTGTTGTCAGGTCTTACCGTTGCCCTAGCTCTCGTTCCTGAGGCCGTAGCATTTGCTTTTGTAGCAGGGGTCGATCCGCTAGTAGGGCTATATGCGGCCTTTATGGTTGGTTTGATTACGGCGTGTATTGGCGGCCGTCCCGGAATGATCAGTGGGGCTACCGGAGCCTTAGCAGTAGTTATGGTGTCGTTGGTTGCTGACCATGGCGTGGAATATTTATTTATAACGGTAGTACTGATGGGGTTATTGCAGATTACCGCAGGTGTTTTTAAGCTTGGTAAATTTATTCGAATGGTTCCATACCCGGTAATGCTCGGATTTGTTAATGGACTTGCTATCGTTATTTTTTTGGCACAACTAGGACAGTTTGGAGAGAGTGGCGAGCCTGGTTGGTTGGCTGGCACCTTCATGCAAGGCTCGATTGTTGATGTTGCTTGGCTTCAGGGTGATCAACTCTATATGTTGATTAGCTTGGTACTTGTGACCATGATTATCATTCACTCGCTACCACGTTTTACTACAGCCTTGCCATCATCTTTAGTTGCTATAGCCGTGGTTACAGGGCTAGTGTTAGGGTTGGACTTGAATACCAAAGTAGTAGGGGATGTAGCATCAATTCGTGGTGGGTTGCCGAGTTTTCATATCCCTGAGGTACCTTTCACTCTAGAGACTCTTTGGATTATTTTACCCTATGCCATAATTTTAGCGGCGATTGGTCTAATTGAGTCTTTGCTAACCTTGAGATTGATCGATGAAATTACTGATACACGAGGTCGGGGCAATCGAGAGTGTATTGGCCAAGGAATAGCTAATACAGCCACGGGTTTTTTTGGTGGCATGGGTGGTTGTGCCATGATAGGTCAAAGCATGATCAATGTTAATTCTGGTGGCCGTGGAAGGCTCTCTGGAATTAGTGCAGCTCTATTTTTATTGCTATTTATACTTGTTGCTTCGCCACTGATTGAAAAAATCCCTCTCGCTGCACTTATTGGTGTGATGTTTATCGTGGTAATTAGCACCTTTGAATGGTCCAGTTTCCGTATTATTGGCAAGGTGCCACGCAGTGACGCGTTAATCCTCATTGTTGTGTCAGGTGTTACGGTCGCCACTGACTTGGCTGTTGCGGTGGTAGTGGGAGTTATTATTTCAGCTCTGGTATTTGCTTGGGAGCATGCAAAATTTATCCGCATTGAATCTCGGGAAGATCACAAGGGTTCCACAGTTTATGCTGTTACCGGACCTTTGTTTTTTGGCTCAGTGACCTCTTTTCTGGAACGATTTGATCCACAACAGGATAATGCAGATGTAATTATTGATTTTGCTCGCTCAAGGGTGGCTGATCACTCAGGTTTGGAGGCGATTGACTCGCTCGCTGAACGCTATGAAAATGCAGGAAAGACCTTACATTTAGTACATTTAAGTGCAGAATGTCGAAAATTACTTAAAAAAGCGGGTAGTTTAGTTGAGGTTAATGTGATCGAGGATCCAACCTATTTTGTCGCAGAGGATAGCTTAGGCTAAAGCATGTGAGACATTGTTTATGAATCTTAAATTTGCGATCTTCAAACCTATGCTAAAGCTGGCAATGGAGCGTACCGGCCATGGCGCCGCTCTTGGTTTTGAGATTACCAAAGTTGAGAAAGGCGAGGTCGAATTACTTTTCCCCTACCAAGTTGAGGTGGTTGGTAACCCTTTGACTGGTGTTATTCACGGCGGTGTTATTGTCAGCTTACTAGACACCTGCTGTGGATCTGCCGCCATTACGATTCTTGACAGTAGGGTTGTGACGCCTACTATGGATTTACGGCTTGATTATATGCATCCAGCGGAGCCGTTTCAGCCAGTTTATGTGTCAGCCAAGGTATATAAACATACAGCCAATGTTATATTTTGTCGGGGGTCAGCGTGGCAGGGTGATAGAGATAATCCCATTGCCCATTGTGTTGCAACCTTTATGAAGGTTGAAACCTCTAGTATTTCTCTTAGCAGTGTTATGACTCGGCAAATTAAACGTCTCTTTCGAAGCAAATCTGCGCACTTAGTTAAGGAAGATGAATGATTGAGTCATCCGCATCTCTGCAGGCTAAACTCGCTAATGCTAGAGCTTTGAAAGACCCTCAGCAGTTACTCGATTTTATTCCTTATGCTGCCTTTATTGGTGCAAAAGCTAAGGTCAAAGATAATAGTGTCATTTATTGTTTAGATAAACGCCCGTCTAACATTGGCAATCCGTCGTTACCGGCAGTCCATGGTGGCGTTATTGGTGGTTTTTTGGAGTTGTCTGCCTCTATTGAAATTCTCTATACAGCCAAGGTTCAGGCCATTCCTAGAGTGGTAGATTTTTCTATTGATTATCTTCGTCCCGGACGCTATCGAACAATTTATGCAAGCTGTGAGGTTCTGCGGCAAGGTAGAAAATTAATTAACGTGTCGGTCTTGGCGTGGCAAGATAATCAATCGATGCCTATAGCAACGGCCCGCTGTCATTTTTTAATTAGTTGAGCTTTAGTTAGCCTTGATTTTTGCGTGGTAGTCCCCATCTTGTTACCTTAGAGGCGATTCTTATCCCACCAACACTACAGATATAATTTATCAGGAGAAAAATAACTAATGACCGCTAAATCTAAATCAGGTGCAGAAACTCTAGGCTTTCAAACTGAAGCAAAGCAACTCCTTCACTTAATGATTCATTCCCTTTATTCTAATAAAGAAATCTTTCTTCGAGAGCTTATATCTAACTCATCAGATGCAACTGACAAGCTGCGTTTTGAGGCTCTTGAAAATGCTTCTCTCTATGAGAATGATGGTGATTTATACATTAGAATTGGTGTGGATGAAGAGAAAAAAACCATTACTATTAGTGATAATGGTATTGGAATGTCCAGAGATGAAGTTATTACCAATTTAGGTACTATCGCTCGCTCCGGAACTGCTGATTTTTTGAAAAATTTAACTGGTGATCAGCAACAAGATTCTCAGCTGATCGGTCAATTTGGTGTCGGTTTTTACTCATCATTCATTGTCGCAGAAAAAGTGGTTGTTGAAACTCGTCGTGCAGGGGCAAAATCCTCAGAGGCGGTGCGCTGGAGTTGTGATGGTGAAGCTGATTATCAGATAGAAACGATAACCAGAGAAGGCCGTGGTACTACTATCACTATGCATTTAAAGGCTGATGAGAGTGAATTTGCCAATGATTGGCGTTTACGTAGTATTGTTAAAAAGTATTCCGATCACATCGCTATTCCAGTACAAATGCTCAAGCAAGAAACTCCGCCGATGCCCTCGGACGATCAGACAGTGGAGCCTGATGAAACTGTAGTTGACGTACCTGAATGGCAAGCGGTAAATGATGCTCAGGCGCTTTGGACTAAATCGCGAAGTGAAGTATCTGATGAAGAGTACCAAGAGTTTTATCGACATGTGTCAAGTGACTTTGCAGAGCCATTAACATGGAGTCACAACCGCGTAGAGGGTAAACAAGAATATACCAGTTTACTCTACATTCCCGGTATGGCACCAATGGACCTATACCAGCGTGAAGCAGTAAGAGGGATCAAGCTGTATATCAAACGCACCTTTATTATGGACGATGCTGAACAATTTATGCCTATGTATCTGCGCTTTGTTAAAGGTGTTTTAGACAGCGCAGATTTGCCGCTAAATGTATCTAGAGAAATTCTGCAAAAAACACCTATGGTCGATAGTATTAGAGCGGCACTGACCAAGCGTACACTGGATATGCTGGGTAAATTGGCTACTAATGAGCCAGAAAAGTATGCCACATTTTGGTCTCAGTTTGGCGCTGTCTTAAAAGAAGGGCCGAGTGAAGATCACAGTAATCGAGAAAAGATCGCCAAGCTATTTCGATTTACAAGTTCCTCCGTGGATGGTGATCAACCAACTGTTAGTCTGGCAGATTACCTAGGGCGAATGAAAGACGGTCAGGACAAAATTTACTATGTGACAGGGGATAGCTATTCGGTCATCAATAACAGCCCTTATCTAGAAGTATTTCGCAAGCATGGTATTGAGGTGCTATTAATGTCTGATCGCATCGATGAATGGATGATGGGTTATTTGACTGAATTTGACGGTAAATCCTTCCAAGATGCGGCCCGAGGAGAGCTTGATTTAAGCCAGATTATCGGTGAGAGTGATAAGTCTGAGGTGGATGCTGGCGCAGCCGAAAACACTCAGCATGGTGATAAAATTACTCGAATTAAAACATTGTTGGGTGATCAGGTGCAGGATGTTAGATCCACGTCACGGTTAACCGATTCTCCAGCGTGTTTGGTGGTTGGTGATAATGACATGGGTGAGCAAATGCGTAAAATAATGGAGGCTGCTGGACAAGCAGTACCTGAGTCTAAGCCGATATTAGAGGTCAATATGGCACATCCTCTGGTTACTAAGTTAGGCGATGAATCTGAGGATGCTGCGGCCACTGTGTTAGCAAAAATTCTATTTGATCAAGCCGCTCTTTCAGCCGGTAGACCGTTGGAGAATCCAGCGGAGTTTGTGCAGCAACTCAACCGACTTATGTTTAATTGAGACACGACATTTTGTTCTACAGGCTTCAAGGCTTTTATTTGTCCGCTGGGAGTGAGAGGATGGTGCGATCAGCTTATCCATCCTTTTATTATTAGAGGTTATTGTGAAAAAGAATGTTCATCAGGTTACGGTGCTAGGGGGAGGTAGCTTTGGTACCGTTATCGCTAATATGATAGCTGCTAATGGTTATTGCGTTAAATTGTGGTTGCGCGATCAATCTGTCGCGGTAAATATCGCCAATTGTGGTGAAAATACTACTTATTTGCCTGGTCATAAATTACATAAAAATGTAGTTGTAACCACTGACCTTAAAGCTGCGGTAGAGGGCTGTAAAAGTCTATTTTTTGCTGTTCCAAGTAGCGTTTTCCGCGAACTTGCTAAAAATTTGTATCAATGGTTAGACGCTGATGTCCAAATTATTAGTACAGCGAAAGGTATAGAGGTAGGTACGTTCCTTTTACCGACACAGATACTGCGTCAAGAGCTACCCAATACTGTGGTAGGTCTTATAAGTGGGCCTAATTTGGCGCGTGAAATAGCTGAAAGACAGATTACTGCAACCGTTGTTGCTCATTCCGATGATGCTTTTTGTAAGCATGTTCAAAAGCTGTTAGTGTCACCATATTTTAGAGTCTACACTAACCATGATCAATTTGGAGTCGAGCTTGCTGGTGCGTTAAAAAATATTTATGCCATTATCTCAGGGATCACTCATGCTATGGGAGTAGGGCAGAATACCAAGAGTGTTGTATTAACAAGAAGTTTAGCGGAAATGAGTCGACTTGCGGTTGAGTTAGGGGCTAATCCATTGACTTTTCTTGGTCTTAGCGGCATCGGTGATCTTTACGTTACCTGTAACTCTCCATTAAGCCGAAATTTTAGAGTTGGGGTTGCTTTGGGTCAAGGTAAGACACTTTCTCAAGCCATTGAGGAGATTGGGCAGGTCGCAGAAGGTGTCAATACCACAAGGCTAGTGAAGCAAAAGGCCGATGAGCTAGGTGTTTACATGCCGCTGGTGTCTGGATTATATGCTACATTATTTGAGCAAAATTCAATTCAAGATTCTCTCAACACTATGATGTTATCTGAACAAAATATGGACGTAGACTTTAAGGTGGGAAAATGACAAGCAAAGAGACACATATCAAAAACACTAATACATGGGCTCGGTTTGCCTACATGCTTCTATTCGTTTTTTTTCTAGGTGCTGGCCGGTTAGTACTGACCTTTGTTATTCTTGGTCAGTCTCTGGTAGTACTGGTTACTGGTCAGGACAATGACCATTTGCGCAATCTCGGCCAGGGGTTGGCTCGTTGGATTTATCAATGTGTTATTTTCTTGTCTTTTGGAACTGAGGACAAACCTTTTCCCTTTGACGATTGGCCTGAAATTGTGCCATCTGAGAGATATGGTGCTAATAAATCTGTCGAAGAAGCGTTTGAAGATGAGATTGTTAACGAACCGGATGACAGTTCTATCCCATCATTTGTAGCTGATGACGTAAATGATCCATCGGTAGAGGGCGCCGATAATAAAAAATAGTTGATGCTGCGTTTAGCTCGGTTAGATATTTGCTATCTTGCCTTTAAAGGCTCTTGAAGCGTGACATGAATCTTATCAAACGGTTTTGAGCGCTGTTAATTGGTCTGTTCTTAACGCTGGGGCAATGGGTATTCATATCATGGGCCCTTACACAACTTGACAAAAAACCACTTAGGTAGTCCTTGGTTGTGCCAATTGATGTCTTTCAGGGACAGGTTTAGGGTAATTTGACTTTTAATAAGAAATTAATCTTGAATTTAATTGTTTAAATGATTTAATGCGATTGTTAAAAAAGCTGATAACACAAGGATTTTTTCTGCAGCCCTATTGGCATCATCTAGGCCACTGACAACAATTTTTGCGCCGGAACAACTTAAACTTACTGGGAAATACCATGGCAACTGAATTTATTAGAGAACGCAGTTTTGTGGCAAATGGCCTCACGCTAACGGCAAAAGAGTGGGGTCGCTCTGGATCTATCCCGGTTATTGCGCTTCATGGGTGGCTAGATAATGCGGCTAGCTTTGATCGTATGCTACCTTTTTTAGATAACGTCCATGTTGTTGCACTGGATCTTGCAGGTCATGGACGCAGTAGCCATAGATCTGAGGATGCAAGTTATGACATCTGGTTTGACATTGCAGAAGTTATTTCGGTGGCCGACCAAATGGGTTGGGATCGTTTTGCGCTACTGGGACATTCTCGAGGTGCAATAATTTCTGGACTCATTGCCGGAACCTTTCCAGATAGAATTACCAGTTTGGTACTTATTGATGGTTATGTGCCTATGCCCCAAGAGCCTGCTGATGCTGCTAAGCAAATAATGAAGGCCATTCGAGAGAATAAACGCTTTGCTGCAACTACCCCGACACAGTTTGAAAATTTTGACCGAGCAATACAGGCCCGTGTTAATGGTTTTGTCCCTCTTGAATTGGATGCCGCTGCGCTCCTAGCTAATCGAGGCGTTGTTGAAGGTCCTGCTGGATATTACTGGGCAAATGATCAGCGATTGAAGGCTGCTTCCTTTGTAAAGTTTTCTAAAGAGTGCTTGGAGAGTTTTTTGACCTCGGTGGTTGCCCCCGCATTGCTTATCCAGGCTGAGGACAGTATGTTTTCCCCGGACCGTCAACAGAGCGAGCTATTTGACTGGATTCCCCAAATGGAAATAATAAAGATGCCTGGATCTCATCACCTTCACTTAGAGGAGGGAGCCGAACGGGTAGCTGAGGAAGTTAAACGCTTTTTAAAATAACCGGCAAAAAAATGATAAGAAGCCCAGTCTATACTGAGCTTTTGACGGAGTCTTCCCTCGGTTAGGTTAGCTTTGTCTCCATAACAAATCGCGCTTCTTACGATTGCTTTACTAGTGATCGATAACGATCCGATGGCCAATCACAAGGTAGTAGTGAATTGCTACCGGGCATTGGTTAAAAAGTGTTGACGAAGACTAGCGTCAGATTTAAACCGACCACCCATTGCGGTTGTTTCTGTGCGAGATGATGCATCCTGGATGCCTCTAGCCTTGACGCAGTAATGGGTTGCATCCATAAAGACCGCAACATCTTTGGTCTCTAGCAGCGTTTGTAGGGCAATTAAGATCTGTTGCGTTAGCCGTTCTTGAACTTGTGGACGTTGAGCAAAAAAGCTAACTATACGATTAATCTTAGACAAACCAATAATTTTATCGCCCGGTAGATACGCAATATCTGCAATACCGTCGATGGTGACAAAATGATGCTCGCAGGTGCTTATAACCTTAACACTTTTGACTTTAACCATTTCCTCAGCGTGCATCTTGTTATCGATCAACGAAATTTTTGGAAACGTTGAGTAGTCTAGGCCTGAAAAAATTTCATCAACATACATTTTAGCTATTCGGTGTGGTGTTTCTTCAAGACTGTCATCGGTTAAATCAAGACCTAGTGCCCAGACAACCTCAGTCATAGCATCTTTAATACGATTATACTTTTCATCGCGTGTAAGTTGTTGGCCACTCATCGGTGTTTCAAGGCCTTTTTTGATAAGAGCGTTACGGACTAATTGAGCTTCGTTTGAGAGGCGAGAGTGCAACGCTATATTCTTTTCAGTAATGACAGTGGATGGCATATCTGAGTCTCCTTTACAGCTTTTGATAAGCATTAAATGAGTTAGTTTAATTTTCTAAATGAACTCTCAGCAAAACGGCCGAGATTTTCATCGAAAGTTATTATTACATAGTTTTCATATACTGTTATGCCTATTGCTATTAAATTATACTATCGAGCTAATAGATAGTGCAGTTTAAGGCTATTTCACCTTCGTTAAATATTCACTAAGGCTATGATTTGTCAACGGTTGAATCTGAATCTCTTAGTGATATCAGTGATTGTACTTGTGAGATATTCAAAAGCGCTTACAGGTCAAGTTAGGCTCTATTCTATATGGAGTAAGGATAGATGTTGTTGGATGCCTTAAATGAATTTTCAAACCCTTTTTAACTTTTATGGTTGAGCGTGCTTTTCCCACGTTCGCATTTGTTTACCGGTAAATTGAAACAAAATAAACACTATTTCGCCGATCACAGGTAACATACGATAACTATTTAGATAATCGATTATGTGGGGGTTACCATGACAGCTGATTTAGGTCACGCGGGGGCTGTAACAATGTCCAATAATTCAGTTCGAGATTTACTGATTGTTGGCGAATCGTTGTTTACCAACAGTGCTGTCTATTTCGGTCATGGTACTGACAATGCGTGGGACGAAGCTGTATGCTTGTTATCTTTCGCATTAAGCCTTGGTCCAGAGGTTGATCGGTCAGAGCTAGATAGACAGCTATCTGTGGCTGAGAATGAATTGATTAAGGCGCTCTATCAGCAGCGTATCGATCAACGCATACCAGCGCCTTATTTAACCGGTCAGGCATGGTTTTGCGGGCTTCCATTTACGGTTGATCAACGTGTAATTATCCCTCGCTCACCTATTGCCCAGTTAATAATGTGCTACTTTCAGCCGTGGTTAACTACTGAGCCTAGTCGAATTCTAGATTTATGTGCAGGCAGTGGCTGTATTGGCATTAGTTGTGCGTATGGTTTTGAGGATGCGACAGTGGTGCTAAGTGACATTTCTACCGATGCATTGGCAGTGGCTGAAATTAACATCCACAGGCACAAAATGTTGGATAGAGTTACTGTTATACAGTCAGATCTGTTTTGTGCTTTAACTGAACAGTGTTTTGATCTAATTGTCTGCAATCCACCCTACGTTGATGCAGCTGATCTCTCAGAAATGCCTGATGAATATAAGCATGAGCCACCCATAGCGCTTGCTTCTGGTAATGATGGCCTAGATTTTACACGGCAACTTTTGCAGCAGGCTGCAGACTATCTAACATCAGAAGGAATACTAATTGTTGAGGTTGGAAACTCATGCGTAGCCTTAGAGGCGGCTTTTCCTCGAGTGCCATTTCTATGGCTAGACTTCGAGCAAGGAGATGGCGGGGTATTTTTAATAACACGTGACGAGCTGGTCGCTCACAGAGAATTTTTTACTTAAACAACGTATACTACATCACGTTTGATTTTAACCACGTATACTAAGTTACGTTTGATTTTGACTTATAAAAGGACCTTGCTTACATGTCTGGTAACTCCATTGGAAAGTTATTTACTGTCACTAGTTTTGGTGAAAGTCACGGTCCTGCTATAGGATGTATTGTCGACGGCTGTCCTCCTGGATTGGATATATGTGCCGCAGATTTACAGCCGGACTTAAATCGTCGAAAACCTGGCCAGTCAAGATACACTACTCAGCGTAAAGAGGATGACGAGGTTACTATTTTGTCGGGAGTTTTTGAAGGTAAAACCACCGGAGCTTCTATTGGTCTTCTCATAGAGAATCAAGATCAAAAGTCTAAAGATTACAGTAAAATCAAAGATTTATTTAGACCTTCTCATGCAGATTATACTTATCACCAAAAGTATGGCGAGCGCGATTATCGAGGTGGCGGCAGAAGCTCTGCTCGGGAGACTGCAATGCGGGTTGCGGCGGGTGCTATTGCCAAAAAATACCTTGCAGAGATAGCCGGTATTAACATTTATGGATACGTATCTCAGTTAGGACCAATTGGCTTTGAACAGTTTGATGAAATTGAAATTGAAAATAACCCATTCTTCTTCCCAGATGCCAATAAAATTGGCGAACTTGAAATATTTATGCAAGCTCTGCGTAAGCGAGGTGACTCTATCGGTGCCAAGGTGTCAGTAGTTGCAGAAGGAGTGCCGGTAGGCCTTGGAGAGCCGATTTTTGATCGTTTGGATGCTGATATAGCTCACGGTTTGATGAGCATAAATGCTGTTAAGGGAGTCGAGATTGGTGCAGGTTTTGATTCAGTCAGCCAACAGGGCTCAGAGCATAGAGACGAACTGACGCCGGATGGTTTTTTGTCTAATAACTCAGGCGGTATTCTTGGCGGAATCTCATCAGGACAAACTATTATCGCTCATCTTGCCTTAAAGCCGACCTCAAGCATTTTGGTGCCAGGAAAATCTATTGACAAATTCGGTGAACCTACAGAAGTGATTACTACCGGTAGACATGATCCCTGTGTTGGTATTAGAGCTGTACCCATTGCAGAAGCAATGCTTGCACTAACCTTGATGGATCACTATCTGCGCCATCGTGGGCAAAATGCTGATGTCCACACTGGATTAGCGCCTATCTAGCTTGCTTTTGTAGACTAACTTCTGAGTCTAAAAGCGTTAAAAAAGCGCTAGCGGCTCTCGATAAAGTGCGTTTTGTGTGGCAGATATAACCCAACTCTCGTTGAATCTTGTGTTTATTTAACGAGAGTACATAAAGGGACTTGGTTAAGGTGTCGGGTAATACGCTCCAACCTAAACCAATCTCGACCATTGCGCTAATCGTCTCTAAATAGTTAGTGCTCATTGGTGCTGTAAGGGGAATATTCTTGGATGTAAATAATTGCTGCACTATTCTTCCAGTATAGGTATTAAGTCCCGGCAAAATAACTGGAAAGTGCGCTAGATCGATTAACTCTGGGTTTGTTAAACGCGCCAGCGGATGCTCTCTAGAGCAGGCAAATTGAAGAGGGTCATTCCAGATTTTTTGTCGCCTTATGTTGGGATGCTGATCAAGCGCTAGGGTAATTACGGCGACATCTGAGTGCCCATTGAGGACTTGATCATAGGCTTTTTCTGAGTCCATGAATTCAATGTCTAAGGTGACGTCAGGGTACTTTTGAGTAAACGTTTTCAGTAGTTTTGGTAACCTATGCAATCCTAGGTGATGGCTAATTGCTAGTTGTAGAGGGCCTCTTACTGAACCAGAAAGGTCATTAATTGCCTGAAGAGCATGCTCATATTCCTTAGTGATCAATTTTGCTCTTGGCAATAACTCTTTTCCCGCTTCGGTTAGATGGACTTTTCTAGCGATACGATCAAAGAGCTTTTTGCCCACTTTAAATTCGAGTTGTGCGATTCTTTTACTAATGGTGGATTGCGTTACGTCTAAAATGGCTGCCGCCTTTGAAAACGACTTTTTTTCAGCAGCGCTAATAAAGGCGATTAAATTTTGATTGTCCATGTCGAGCCTTTGATGGATTCTATTTTGGAATGTATTTTATTCTTTATATGAATTTATTTCATTCTAAGCTATGAGTATACTAGTGGCAACTTAACGTTAAGAGTAGTTAACATGGTTTCTAAGACGCTTTATGACAAACTCTGGGACAGTCACCTTGTTGATGAAAACGAGGATGGCTCTTCACTTATATACATCGATCGACATATTCTTCATGAGGTTACATCGCCTCAGGCCTTTGAGGGGCTTCGCCTTGCAGGTAGGACCCCGTGGCGTTTAGACACAAATATTGCGACGCCAGATCACAATATCTCAACTGACCGGTCAGAGCGTGAAGCCGGCGTTGCTGGTATTCCCGACCAAGTCTCGCGAATACAGGTTCAAACCCTTGATGATAATTGTGATCATTTTGGTATTAAAGAATTTAAAATGAACGAGATGGGTCAAGGTATTGTTCATGTAATGGGTCCTGAACTTGGGGCTACAATGCCGGGAATGACGGTGGTTTGTGGTGATTCTCATACAGCTACCCATGGGGCGCTTGGTTGCTTAGCTCATGGAATTGGTACCTCTGAAGTAGAGCACGTGCTTGCCACCCAATGTTTGGTGAGTAAAAAGATGAAAAATATGCGCGTTACTGTTGATGGAGAGCTGGGCCCTGGTGTCACACCCAAAGATGTTATTTTGGCGATCATAGGTAAGATTGGTACTGCGGGTGGAAACCAACATGCTATCGAATTTGCAGGGTCTGTGTTTCGTAAAATGTCTATTGAGGGCCGGATGACAGTCTGTAATATGGCAATTGAAGCGGGTGCTCGCGTCGGGATGGTAGCGGTGGATCAACGAACAATAGATTATTGTGAGGGCCGGCAGTTTGTTCCAAAAGGTCAACTCTGGGATCAAGCCTCAGAGTATTGGCGTACATTGGTAAGCGATGAGGATGCAGTTTTCGATACTGATGTTAGTCTTGATGCGTTAGAAATTATTCCGCAGGTGACCTGGGGAACATCGCCTGAAATGGTGGCGCCTGTCACCGCCAATGTGCCTCACCCAGAGAATCAACCTAGCAGTGATTTACGAAAAGGTGCTCAACAAGCGCTGGACTACATGGGCTTAGTCGCTGGTATGCCTATTACCTCTATTGGTGTTGACAGAGTTTTTATTGGCTCATGTACAAATTCTAGAATTGAAGATATGCGTGAGGCTGCTCGAGTGGCTAAAGGACGGATGGTAGCACGTTCAGTAAAACAAGTTTTAGTAGTGCCTGGATCACAGATGGTTAAGGCCCAGGCTGAATCTGAGGGTTTGGATAAAATCTTTAAGGCCGCCGGTATGGAGTGGCGTGAACCTGGCTGTTCCATGTGCTTAGCAATGAACGCTGATAAATTAGGTAATGGTGAGCACTGTGCTTCCACCTCGAATCGAAACTTTGAAGGCCGACAGGGTAGTGGTGGTCGTACCCATTTAATGAGCCCGGCAATGGCCGCAGCTGCAGCAGTTGCTGGACATATTGTTGATGTTAGGCCCTGGTTGCTTGAAGGTTCAGTTACGGAGGTATCTCAATGAAATCATTTACGCAGCACAAAGGTATTGTAGGCCCAATGGACAGGGCCAACGTTGACACAGATATGATTATTCCTAAGCAATTTCTGAAGTCTATTCAGCGAAGTGGCTTTGGTCCCAATTTGTTTGATGAACTAAGATACCTTGATCAAGGAGAGCCGGGGCAAGACTGTCGCGCCAGACCGGTCAACCCCGAATTCCCATTGAATCAGGCGCGTTACAATGATGCCTCGATTCTGCTAGCACAGAAGAATTTTGGTTGTGGATCTAGTCGCGAACATGCGCCTTGGGCACTGGAAGATTATGGCTTTAAGGCAATAATAGCATCTAGCTATGCTGATATTTTTTATAATAATTGCTTTAAAAATGGCCTTTTACCGGTCATTTTGACCGAGCCTGAAATAGATGTCTTGTTCAACGCGCTCTATGAACAAGAGGGCTTTACATTGGATATTGACCTTGGTGCCCAGACAGTTACCAGTGATGATGGAGTGGTTTTTCAGTTTGAGCTAGATCAGTTTCGCAAAGAATGTTTACTCAATGGATTAGATGAGATAGGTCTGACAATGTTAAAGGCAGACCGCATTAAATCCTATGAACAAGATCGTGCAGAACAGCATCCTTGGGTGTTTGGAGCGATCAAATGACATCTAGAAAAGTATTGGTACTACCTGGTGACAATATTGGACCGGAAATAATGCAGGAAGCGGTAAAGGTATTGCAGCGTGCTAATGAGCTATTTGATTTGAATATCAGCCTTGATTATGCCGAGCTTGGCGGGGCCGCTATAGATCTTTATGGAGAGCCTTGTCCTGAGGCTAGCCTATCAAAAGCAAAATATGCGGATGCTATTCTCCTTGGTGCTGTTGGGGGCCCTAAATGGGACAATATTGATCGACAGTTGAGGCCTGAAAAAGGTCTGTTGGCTATTCGATCGGCGCTAGATTTGTTTGGTAATTTGCGACCGGCAATAATGTATCCTCAATTAGCTCATGCGTCTTCCTTAAAACCCGATCTTGTCTCAGGATTAGACATCTTAATCGTCAGAGAGTTAGTTGGCGGCATTTATTTTGGCGAACCTCGTGGAATAAGGGTTTTAGAGGATGGTCAGCGAGAGGGTTATAACACCTACAAGTATAATGAAAGTGAAATAGAACGTATCGCGCGCATGGCTTTTGAGGCGGCAATGGTGCGCGACAAAAAACTCTGTTCTGTTGATAAGTCTAATGTTCTTGAGGCTACGGTTCTCTGGCGTGAGGTGGTATCAGATATGGCGGTAGATTACCCTGAGGTAGAGCTTAGTCATATGTATGTCGATAATGCAGCTATGCAACTTGTGAAAGAGCCGAAACAGTTTGATGTAATTGTTACTGGAAATATGTTTGGTGATATTTTATCCGATACCGCAGCCATGCTGACGGGATCTATTGGAATGCTACCTTCTGCATCGCTAGATAAAAACGGTGTTGGCATGTATGAGCCCTGTCATGGGTCTGCACCTGATATAGCAGGATTGGGTGTGGCAAATCCACTGGCAACCATTCTATCTGTCGCGATGATGCTGCGCTACTCCCTTAAGGCTCCCGAGGCCGCTGTAGCTATCGAAAACGCGGTCAGTTGCGTGTTAGACAGTGGTTTTAGAACGAGTGACATCCACACAGAAGGTATGACTATGGTAGGCACTGTAGCTATGGGTGATGCGGTTGTCGCAGCACTAAGATTGTCTTGAAAATAGTAATAATAACTATAAATAGGTATATGAAATGAATAAAACTGGTCTGGTAGGATGGCGAGGAATGGTCGGTTCTGTATTGATGGAGCGAATGCGTTTTGAAAATGATTTTAACGATATCGATCCATTCTTTTTTACCACCTCACAGGCCGGCGATCTTGGCCCTGATGTTAATGGCTCAGCTGCGCCTCTAAAAAGTGCATTTGACCTTGATGCTTTGTTAGCAATGGATATTATTTTAACCTGCCAAGGCGGTGACTATACCCATCAAGTCTATCCTCAGTTGCGCGCTAAAGGTTGGAATGGCTATTGGATTGATGCAGCATCGGCGCTGCGAACAAAGGTAGACTCAGTTATTGTGCTTGATCCAGTGAATCGAACGATCATTGATAGGGCTATGGATTCAGGGATTAAAAACTTCATCGGTGGAAACTGCACAGTAAGTCTTATGTTGATGGGCCTTGGTGGGCTTTTTAGTAAGGGGCTTGTTGAATGGGCGTCCTCTATGACATATCAGGCTGCCTCTGGTGCTGGCGCCAAAAATATGCGTGAATTGATTAGCCAAATGGGTGCGATCCAACAGTCAGTGCATGGACATTTGGTCGACTCTTCCTCGGCGATACTCGATATTGATCGGCAGGTTGCAGCAACTCTAAGAGATAAGTCTTTCCCCACAGATCAGTGGGGCCATCCTCTTGCCGGTAGTTTATTGCCCTATATTGATGTCCAGCTGGACAACGGACAAAGTAAGGAAGAATGGAAAAATCAAATTGAGACTAACAAGATACTTGATCGTGAAAAAGACCCCATCATGCTGGATGGGCTTTGTGTGCGTATTGGCTCTATGCGCTGTCATAGCCAGGCTCTCACACTAAAGCTTACTAAAGATGTGCCCTTGGACGAGATTGAATGCATCATAGGTGAAGCTAATCAATGGGTTAAGGTGGTTCCCAATAATCGCGAGGCATCTTTGCGGGACCTTACTCCAGCTGCTGTCACCGGTACCATGGGTATACCTGTTGGTCGATTGCGAAAAATGAACATGGGATCTTGTTACCTTTCGGCTTTCACTGTGGGCGATCAGCTTCTTTGGGGTGCTGCTGAGCCCCTTAGGCGTATGTTAAGAATAATTGTTGAGGGTTAGTATAAGTCAAATCTACCTGAATGCTTGTTATGAGCTCGGTTAATGTGAGTCTTCGCATATTCAGCAAGATGCTGATGTCATATCTGTTTTGATACTTAAATACCATAGATTATTGATAGGTTTATTTGTTATCATCCAGGCATACTACATCAATTGTTGCTAGGAAAAGTCGGTTATGATAAGCAGTGCCATTAAATACTTACAGGTGGTGATACTAGCCGTCCTTACAGTGTTTTTCTCACCTAAATTACTTGCTTACAGCTTAGGTGACATAGATCTGTTATCAGAGGCTAATGAGCCACTGAACGTACTAATCGATATTGTGCCTATTGCAGGTGTAGGTTCCGATATTTCAGAGTTGTCTGCTCAGCTGGCTTCAGAAGAGCGCTTCTTAACGTTAGGCATTGATTACAGTGAATTTGTTGCGGGCCTCTCTTTTGCAATTGTAACTGACGATACTGGGATTAGTCGGGTTGAAATACAGTCCTCTGCAATACCTGAGCTAGGCGATATTGTCATCCTACTTAGGCTCAGATGGAACGGAGGGTCTTCTCTATACGCTATTGATCTTAGCCTGATGAAAGATTACACAGGAATCTTATTGCGTCTATTGACGACCGATATAGATCGTGTGTTTTATCAGGTGAGCTCGGGGGATACTCTATGGCGCATTGCTTCACAATTAAAAAAAGATGGCACTCCAGTTTGGAAAATGATAGATGCAATTTACAATGTCAATCCATCAGCATTTTTAGACCAAGAACCGAGCAAAATAGCTGTTAATGCAATCATTCTGGTGCCTTCTGAAGAGCAAGTAGCCAATCAAACAGGACTTGTTGTATCTAAATTGTTGGTTCTTGATTTGAAGGATTCTTCTGATGAAACGATGTCCGGAGATACTTCAGAAGGACAGCGAATGGATACAACCTCAAACTCTGATCCGTCAGCAATTATTCAGCAAATTCCTTATTTTAAAACCGACGATGTTAATATTGAGGGTGCTATTATTGCGCCTCAAGTATTTCCCAGCTCGGACAGGGTAGGGGCCGAGCAATCGTTGGCCGACAATGTTATTCCAGTCAACCCTATTGGCGACAAAAAGTTGGTTGAAGTATTAGTGAACGATGATGTGGACAAGCAAAATGCCCTCCTAGCAGAGGCACCCTTATCAGAAGTAGCGCGGGATCTGGTAATTGAAGAATTGAGATTTGAGCTAATCTTAACTCAAGATAATATGATGTCTGCTCAGATGGAAGCATCAGCATTGCGTTCAACCATAGATGTTCTAAAGGCCGAGCTTTCCTTGCTACAGTCAACGATTAGATTGGAAGCTGAGGAAAAAGAGCAGGCGCTGGGGATATTGCCGCCTGCTTCATCAATAAAAGCATCAGACGCTCCTATGTTGGTTGCGGTAACACTGTCTGTTGTTGCACTTTGTCTGTTATTTGCGGTGATTTTGTATTGGCAAAGGCAGAAAGCGGATACGAACCAGGATTTACCGCGTGAGCAAAATACGAATAAAGCTGTCTTTTCGTCTAATTCAGCGATAGATGTTTTTGATGGTCAAAAAATGCCAAATGAAGATGTTTTTGCTGCTAAAGAGTTATCAAATGGTCAAAATTTTGATATGTCTGACTTCGAAGCATTTGATGAAGTGCCTGTGTCTGATTTAGACAGCGCTGATGATTTGAACTATCTCGATCTCTCCGATACGATTAATCCGGTAGATATCAAGTTGGATTTAGCTCAAACCTATGCAGATTTGGGTGATGTCTCAGGAGCTAAGGAAATTCTCGAAGAAATTATTGAGGAATCAAATAAAGATGGGCAGGCAAGGGCAAGGGCTGTTTTAGATAAGCTCAGTGGCAACCTTTGACGTCTTTATACCTAAATATTCAGGCTCAAGAAATGGTTTTTCATGTCCCATTCTGACTGGCACTATACACCTAATTGCCGAGTACCAGCAGACGGTAAGTTGCCAGAAGGTGTTCAACGCTTTGCGGCCATAGTCAGTTATGATGGCACCGAATTCTGTGGTTTCCAAAAGCAGAAGCATAGCCCCTCGGTTCAAGCAGTGGTTGAAAAAGCACTCTCCTATGTTGCTAATCAGTCTATTGTCATTGGTTGTGCTGGCCGCACTGACACTGGTGTTCATGCAAGCCACCAAGTCATTCATTTTGATTCCTCAGCGGCACGCGATGGACGTAACTGGGTAATGGGTGCCAATAGTCAGTTACCTGATTCGGTCGCCCTAAGCTGGGCTGCTCAAATGCCTGATACCTTCCATTCTCGTTTCAGTGCGGTGGCCAGAACCTACCGTTATGTTATTGCAGCACAGGATACTCGGCCGGCTATTCTAGGCAAAGGGCTGTCTTGGGTTAAAGGTAGTCTAAATGTTGAGGCGATGAATGAGGCATGCCAGTATTTACTGGGTGAGCAAGATTTTTCGGCTTTCAGGGGTGCCGGGTGTCAATCCTTGAGTCCGTATCGATATGTGCAGTCAGCTGACGTATATATCTCAGGAAAACTGATTGTTCTTGAGATTACGGCAAATGCCTTTTTACTACACATGGTCAGAAATATAGCTGGATCTATTATTAGCGTTGGTTTGAACCGTCAGAACCCCGATTGGATTGGACGTCTGTTGAGCGATAAAGATCGCTCTAAAAGCGCAGCCACTGCGTCTCCTTGCGGTCTGTATTTGGTGGATGTAAGCTATCCAAAAACGTATCAACTCCCGCGTAGTCAAAAGGGCCCTAGTTTTCTGCCTAATGAGTTCGACAGGTGTGTCACACCATGACAGTTCTGGTAAAAATATGCGGAATTACCACCGTTGAAGATGCTTTAATGGCTGAAGAGGCTGGGGCCGACGCTATCGGTTTGGTCCTATACCAAAATAGTCGTCGTTACGTTGATCTGCAACAAGCGATAAAAATTAAACAGGTTCTGTCTCAAGATACTCTCTGCGTTGCTTTAGTTGTTAACGCAGAAAAAGATTTTGTAAATAGCGTGATAAATCATTTAAAGCCGAGTTTTGTTCAATTTCATGGTGATGAAAGCCCCGATTTTTGTCATCAGTTTAACTATCCTTTTATTCGTGCCATTCGGATGCGTGAAGGCCTAGATCTAGCGCACGAGACAGCACAATATAAGCCGATGGGTGGTTTTTTATTTGATGCATGGCATGCTGATCAATACGGCGGTACGGGCGAGCAATTTGATTGGCAGCGACTGCCATCACAGAGAAAATTTTCTTTAATATTAGCTGGCGGGCTTAATTCGGAAAATGTTGCTCAAGCCGTAGTTCAGGTCAACCCTCAGATGGTTGATGTCAGTGGTGGGGTTGAGCGGATTGCAGGCACCAAAGACGCTCTGCTGGTAGCCAGCTTTATAGCTAATGCTAAAAGTATTAGCTGATAAAGCCAGCGCCAGACGTAGAAAGCTAAAAAAATCTATGCTGATGCATCGTAGCTACTGAGTTGTCATGTTAGAATGCAGCTATAATTATGATTGAAATTATTATTTAACTAGTGTGATGTTGCTATAAGGAAATCTATGAACTGGCTCAATCGGATAAGACCCAAGGGTCCCGCGGCCTCTAAAAATGAGCGATCTAACTCAGTTCCTGAGGGTTTGTGGAAAAAATGTCCCAAGTGTGCCTCGCCGCTCTATCGTCCAGAGTTAGAGCGCAATCTTGATGTATGTCCAAAGTGCCAACACCATATGCGTATCGGTGCTCGGCGGCGCATAGATATTTTTCTTGATGAACAGGGTATGCAAGAATTAGAAACTGATATTCAAGCTGTTGATAGACTGAAGTTTAAAGATGTGCAGAAATATAAAGATCGTTTGAATGATGCTCAGAAAAAAACCGGTGAGAAAGATGCGCTAGTAGCTGTTGCTGGAACAGTCAAGGGTATTCCTGTTGTCGTCTGTGCTTTTGAATTTGCCTTTAATGGCGGATCTATGGGATACGCAGTAGGTGAAAAGTTTACCCGGGCTGCTAATCTAGCACTTCAAGAAGGTCGCCCTTTAGTATGTTTCTCTGCCACCGGTGGGGCGCGAATGCAAGAAGCGCTAATCTCTTTGATGCAGATGGCCAAAACGAGTGCTGTTCTAGAGAAAATGCGTTTAGCTGGAGTACCTTATATTTCTATTATGACTGATCCAGTCTACGGAGGCGTGTCCGCTAGCTTGGCGATGTTGGGTGATCTAAACGTAGCTGAGCCAGGGGCAAGAGCTGGTTTTGCAGGTCCAAATATTATTGAACAGACGGTGCGACAAAAACTCCCTAAAGGCTTTCAGAAGAGCGAATTTTTGTTGGAAAAAGGTCATATTGATATGATTATTCCGCGACATGAAATTCGGCACCGCATTGCAAGTGTGCTATCTAAGTTGTTGAATATTGCTGAGCCTATTGATGCCTAATCGGTCTTTATCGGAGTGGTTGGCTGATATCGAAGCCCGTCATCCGGTGGAAATTGAACTTGGTTTAGATCGAGTTTCGACGGTCTGGAAGCGGCTCAAGGGTAATATTGATCAGAGCTTTCTCAAAACACCTAAAACGATTGTCGTTGCTGGAACGAATGGTAAGGGCTCTTGTGTGGCGGTTGTGCAATCCGTGTTGGTTGCCCATGGATACTCTGTCGGAGCCTTCACGTCGCCACATTTCTTGCGCTACAACGAACGAATATGTATCGATGGTGTGCAAGTGTCAGATCAAGATATCGTGAATGCCTTTGAAAAAATTGAAATAGCTCGCGATGAATTGCGATTAACCTATTTTGAATTTAATACCCTAGCAGCACTGGTTATTTTTATGGGTAAACCTCTTGATGTAATAGTTCTGGAAGTAGGTCTTGGTGGGCGTTTGGATGCAGTCAATATAATCGATGCAGATGTTTCAGTAGTAACGAGCGTAGACATTGATCATCAGGATTGGCTCGGTGATACGCGAGAGAAAATTGCGCGGGAAAAATTGGGTATTGCACGAAGCGATGTACCTTTGCTAGTAGGGGAACAAGACCTGCCAGCAGGCTTTACTGACCTAGTGGATCAATCTGGCGCAAGGCCGATTTATTTTGGTATAGACTTTTATAGTCAAAGCGATGTGGGTGGTGATAAGTTTAGCGTAATATTAAACACCCATCAGGGTTCTCAAAAGGTGGCTGGACTTTCTTTGACAAGTTTACTTCCCGTGAATGTGTCACTAGGACTACAGGCTTTGAGTAGTTTAAATATTGAGTTATTTGAGCAGCATTGTCACGAAGCATTAGAACGTTTGGATCTCAATGGCCGTCGTCAATTGGTCTCCTACAGGGGAGTGAATGTGATATTGGATGTCGCTCATAACCCTGCGGCCGCCGCAATGTTAGCTTCTTTTGTGCCTCCCAGTGCGGGTAAGACTATTGCCGTTGCAGCGGTGCTAAATGACAAAGATTGGACAGGGATTGTAAAAGAAATGATGCCGGTTATCGATGTATGGAGTATTGGGGAGATAACAGATAACCAAAGGGCAATGGACGCTCGCTCTCTAATTAATATAGTATATAATGCTGGCCTGAAAGGGGAACACTATTCGTCGATACAAACTGCATTTAGAAGCGCTGTTGAGAAGTGTTCCAAACATGATCAGCTGGTTGTCTTTGGGTCCTTTAGTGTCGTTTCCGCAGTACTAACAATAATTGCCGAAGAGGGTTGATGTGAGCGACGGTTTGAAGCAACGAATTGCTGGAACAATAGTCCTTGGTATGCTTGGATTGATTATTTTGCCGCTGCTCATTGACTTTGCTGATCCCGATAAAATTGATCGAACAACTAAAATTCCTCCGGCACCTTCGCTGCAAGTAAATGACATTGTAAAGTCTGATAAACCCGATGCTATATCTGTCTATTCTTCTCTCAAAGCGTTATTTGATACTGACTCATCGTCGCCAGCAGACGATACTCAACAAGCGCCTGGTCTAAACAGCAATAAACTCCCTAGGGCATGGATTGTTCAGGTGGGTAGTTTTGTTGATCAGAGAAAAGCATCAGAGTTACAACGGAAGCTATCATCTAAGGGTTACCCTGTATTTCAAAAAAAAGTAACGGTTGATGATGAGCCCCGTTACAGAGTTTATATAGGGCCAAAATTAGACAAAAATAAAGCCAGAGCAATAAAAAAAGAAGTTGATACATTACTTGTCACCGATTCTATTGTGCTTAATTATATTCCGTAAGAACAAGTGAATTAAGTAAGTCGTTATTAGGAAGTAGGTAGCCATGGAGATAACTACAATTGATGTCGCCATAATAATTACCGTGGGTATCTCCGGAATTATTAGTATGATCCGTGGGTTTGTTAAGGAGGCAATGTCTTTAGTGATTTGGTTGTCAGCTTTTTTTGTGGCTATGAGTTTTAAAGAAATCGTAGCCGATTTACTGACAAATATGATCGCCTTAGCATCCATGAGACAGCTTGCAGCCTGGGGGCTGCTATTTGTGGGTACCTTGCTGATTGGAGCTATGGTTAATTTTTTGCTGGGTAAGTTGGTTAGCTTCACGGGTTTAGCGGGCACTGATCGAACGCTAGGACTTGTATTTGGGGTATTTCGCGGATTATTAATCGTATTAGCCTTAGTAATTATTGTGCCTGAGGCCTTACCAGTAGAGCAAGATACTTGGTGGACAGATTCATCGTTCATTCCGTTTTTTCAGGCTTTTGAAGCTTCCGGTCGAGAGGCAGCAGAAGTTTTTTCAAATTTCATTATGGGTTGGATTTAATCATGTGTGGTGTTGTAGGTATTTCGGGTACATCAAGCGTCAATTTGCGACTTTATGACGCGTTGACTATGCTTCAGCATCGTGGTCAGGATGCTGCAGGTATAGTGACTGAATCAGAGGGTGAGCTTCATCAGTGCAAAGGAGAAGGCTTGGCTAGAGATGTATTTCGACGTAGTCATATGCTTCGCCTGACTGGCAATAGTGGTATTGGTCACGTGCGTTACCCAACAGCGGGAAGCTCTGGGCCCGCGCTGGCGCAGCCGCTCTATGTAAACTCTCCCTATGGTATTTTTATTGCGCACAATGGCAATCTGACCAATGCTGAAAAATTACGTCAGCAGATTTTCCGGCAAGATCTACGGCATTTGAACACTGATTCTGATTCAGAAGTATTACTCAATATCTTCGCCCATGAGTTACAAGAACGGGGTAAGTTAGAGCCTACTTGCGATGATATATTTGCTGCAGTAAGTGGTGTTCATAGGCGCTGCAAAGGTGCCTATGCGGTTGTAGGATTGCTAGCAAACTATGGCTTATTCGCATTTCGTGATCGTTTTGGTATTCGGCCCCTGTGTTATGGTAAACGTGAAACAGCTGCTGGCATAGAGTATGCAGTAGTGTCAGAATCTGTCGTCTTAGACAATTTAGGTTTTGAATTGATTCGAGATTTAGAACCAGGCGAGGCGCTCTTTGTTGACAAATCCGGGGCTATTCATTTACATCAGTGTTCTGATGACTCTCAATTAGTTCCTTGTATCTTTGAACATGTTTATTTTGCTCGTCCCGATTCACTGATTGACGATATTTCAGTTTATAAGTGTCGACTGCGTATGGGTGAAAAGCTTGCAGAAAAATTGATCCGCTTGAATCCTGGTTTTGAGATTGATGTTGTTATTCCAATTCCAGATACGAGCCGGGTTGCCGCCCAGTCCTTGGCAGAACGTTTAGGTGTAAAGTTGCGTGAAGGTTTCATGAAAAATCGCTATATTGGTCGTACGTTCATTATGCCGGGGCAGACCGAACGTAAAAAGTCAGTACGGCAAAAACTTAATGCGGTGAAGTTAGAGTTTGCCGGGAAAAATGTGCTTCTAGTAGATGATTCGATTGTTCGTGGTACTACCTCTCAAGAAATTATACAAATGGCCAGAGAGGCCGGTGCAAAGAAGGTGTTTATGGCTTCAGCTGCACCTGGAGTAAGGTATCCAAATGTGTATGGTATTGATATGCCATCGGCAGATGAGTTGATAGCGCACAATCGAACGGATGAAGAAGTGGGTGAGTTAATCGGTGCGGATTGGCTGATTTATCAAGATTTACAAGATTTAATTGCATCAGCCTCTGAGGGTAACGATCTTATTCAGCAGTTTGAGTGCTCGGTCTTTAATGGCGAATATATTACTGGTGATGTTGATCAAGAGTATCTTTCTCGAATTGAGTCACTGCGTAATGATGCAGCTAAGAGTAATGACAATACGCCAAGTGAGTTCAAAAAGAGTCAGGTTATTGGTATTCACAATAACGGTGTAACCGTAGGTTAGTTGATCTAATACGTGGAGGCCCTATTTAGGGCTTAGAGCAGCAAATATAGGAGTACATTGTGGGACTATTTGGTAAGCAAACAAGCATGCCGAGCAAAGACGATTGTCTTCCCGGCAGATCTACTAAGGTGATCATTGCAGATAGACATTTAGTCTCAGGGGAGCCAATGCAAGCTCCATTTGCATCTCATCTCAAAACAGCTGTATTTGCTATGGGTTGTTTTTGGGGTGCCGAAAGGCGCTTCTGGGAGCAACTAGGTGTAGTTTCTACAGCCGTTGGTTATGCTGGAGGGTTTACGCCTAATCCAACCTACGAAGAAACCTGCACTGGATTGACCGGTCATACCGAAGTTGTTTTGGTAGTATTTGATCCGGCTATTATTAGCTATGAAGATTTGTTGGTAGTGTTTTGGGAGTCTCATAATCCCACCCAAGGCATGCAGCAGGGTAATGATAGGGGTAGTCAGTATCGGTCAGCTATCTACTGTAGTGATAAAGAGCAGCTTCACATAGCAGAATTTTCTGCTAAAGACGTTCAGGAAAAGCTCTCCAGTCTCGGTTTTGGACAGATCACTAGTGAAATAGTGTTGGCGTCTACATTTTACTACGCTGAAGACTACCACCAGCAGTATCTCATCAAGAACCCTATGGGTTACTGTGGGCTAAAAGGGACAGGTATTAGCTGCTGAGATGTCACGCATGGGCTTGTTACAAATTCTTTGATGAGTAGCCTATGCCGATGTTCTCCTAATAAAATGCCGCCAAATGAGCCACCAACCTTAGATGATCAATCTGATTCATGAGTGCTTAACGTCGTCCCGTATTAGCCGCCACAGGGGCAATACCTAGACGCTTGCTATGGTGCCATTTAACCGCCGTGTGCCCAACCTAAAGTCTACGTCGCGACATCAAAAAAGACCGTACTGGGATGTATAAACAAGACTAGAGCGGTGTCGTCTTAATGTTGAAACTTGTGTAGGTTGTTAACTTTCGCTTAATCGGTCAGCTTGTAGTGCAACTAATTTATGACTCTCATGTCTATCAAGTAAGTGTCTCAGGCCCTCTAATATAGTTGGCAACTAGCATTAATTAGGTGTTGAAAATTTTTTGATCAAGGTTTACCTATTGTTTATTCGCGCGCGCTCTGCCACAGGGTCCGCGAGCGGAATGGCGGCCAGAAGATTCTTGGTATAAGGCGCCTTCGGATTGGCCCAAAGAGCCTCTGTTTTTCCTTGCTCGACAATCACTCCCCGATTCATAATGATTATGCGATCAGAGATGTAGCGAACCACGGATAGATCGTGAGAAATGAACATCATGGTAAGGTTGTGGCGTTCTACCAAGTTAAGAATCAAATCTAAGATCTGTGCCTGAATGGTCACATCTAGGGCTGAAACAGGTTCATCAGCAATAATAAAGTCAGGCTTGGTGGCAATGGCTCGCCCGATGGCGATGCGTTGTCGTTGGCCGCCTGAAAATTCGTGGGGATACTTTCTCAGCTGTGACTGCGCCAAACCTACGTCATCCATAAGCTGACGAACCTGATGACCTATATTTTTACTGGTAGCCATACCATGATAAAGGAGTGGTTCTGACAAGGTCTCGAAAACCGTCATTCTAGGGTTTAATGACGCATAAGGATCTTGAAAGATCATTTGCATTTTCTTCCGCCATGGAACAAGTTGTTTTGGGCTTAGTCCTGTTAGAGTTTGATTTTGAAATTTCACTGTTCCTTCGGTGGTAGGTGCTAATTGCAAAATAGAACGTCCAAGAGTGGATTTACCGGATCCTGATTCGCCAACTAAGCCGAGAATTTCACCACGTGCTATGGTCAAGCTAATGTCATCGACAGCTTTAATGAATCTACCTCCAGCGCTTCCCTTAATATGAGATTGATCTTTAAAATAGGTCTTTAGATGATTTACCACGACCAAGTTATCACTGTCATGAGAGCGATTGAGGGTGGTTTTGGGGCCCTCTGGAATAGCATCAAGTAGTTTCTTTGTGTAGTCATTCTGGGTACGATAAAAAATACCATCGGTATCACCGGTTTCTCGGATAGTACCTTCACACATGACGATCACTTTGTCAGCGATCCCAGCGACTACGCCAAGATCATGACTAATAAAGATAACCGCAACATTTCTGGTTTGCTGCAACTGTTTAATTAGTTCGAGAATTTGTGCCTGTATTGTTACGTCCAGAGCGGTGGTCGGCTCATCACAAATTAATAGCTTAGGCTCTGTTATTAATGCCATTGCTATCATTACGCGCTGTCTCATACCGCCTGAAAATTCATGAGGATAACTGTCAAAACGATTCTCTGCATCGATAATTCCGACTTCATTTAGCAGTGTAATTGCTTTTTGCTTTGCGGCAGGGCGGGTCTGTCTCTGGTCCCTATTTGGGTGATAAATTAAAGGCTCAATTAGTTGCTCACCGACGGTTAAAAATGGATTTAGCGAGGTCATAGGGTCTTGAAAAATGACCGCAATATCATTACAGCGATGCTTCCTCATTTCAGCTGCACTGCAGGTTAGCAGATCTTTTCCATTGAATAGAGCGGTGCCTCCTTCTACTTTAGCTGGGGGTTTTGGTAGCAGATCAAGCAGGCTATAACAGGTAACTGATTTACCAGATCCAGATTCACCGACAATTGCTAACGTTTCCCCACTATCCACTGAGAAAGATACGTCATCAACCGCTTTTACTACGCCGTTACGTGTATGAAAATATACTTTTAAGCCATCTACTTCGAGAATTGCCATTTTATAGTCCTGTTCTAATCTTTAGAGGTTCTTGGGTCTAACGCGTCGCGGAGACCATCACCTAGAAAATTCAGTGCAAATAGAGTTAGAGAAAGTGCAATGCCAGGGAAGATAAGTAGCCAAGGATATTCTTCCATTGTTTCTACGCCATAATTAATCAGTAAACCCCAAGAGCTCTCTGGAGGTTGTATGCCGAGACCGAGAAAGCTTAAAAAAGCTTCGAGTAACATAACGCTTGGTATTGTTAAGGTGGTGTAAACTATCACTGGTCCTAGCGTATTAGGAATAATGTGTCGTCGAATAATAGTCCACTGAGAAAGGCCTAAGGAATTGGCTGCTTCCACAAATTCTAAATTACGTAGTGCCATAACTTGACCGCGCACAATTCTAGCCATGGTTAACCATTCCACCGCGCCAATAGCTAAAAATAGCAACAAAATATTGCGTCCAAACACGACCATTAGCAATACAATAAAAATCATGAAGGGCAAGGCGTACAGAATATCAACAATACGCATCATTAGAGCATCAACTCGACCGCCAAAAAAACCGGCGACAGCACCCCATAGGATGCCAATAACCAAAGCAACAGCGGTGGCGATAAAGCCCACCATTAAAGATACACGGCCGCCATACATAATGCGGGTTAACATGTCTCGCCCAAAGATATCAGTTCCTAACCAATGTGCCATTGAGGGTGCGGTAGCGCCTAAGTCTAGATCCTGTGCTTCATAGTTGTAAGGTGCTATCCAGGGGGTTAGTAAAGATGAAACGATTAGTATTACCAGCACGCTCAGTCCGAATAGTGCCATATGGTTTTTACTCAATTTAATCCAAGCATCTTTCCATAAGGAACTGCCGTTTTCTTCGAATTCTTTAGTCATATCTTTAACTGACTCCGCCATTATTTAGTTCCCCTAATTTCTTGTCGTAATTTTGGATTTAACCAAATAGCCAACATGTCAGAGAGCAGATTAAACACGATGATTAAAGTTGAGAAAAATACAGTCATACCCAAAATAAGGGTGTAATCACGATTAAATGCAGCTTGCACATAAAATCGGCCAAGACCGGGTATTTGAAAAATGGTTTCGACAACAAAGGAGCCTCCAAGAAGTCCCGCAAAAGCTGGACCCAAGAACGCTACTACTGGAATCAATCCGCCGCGCAGCGCATGTTTAACAATGATAAGAGGCTCACTAAGACCTTTTGCACGAGCTGTACGAATATAGTCTTGTGATAGGACTTCCAACATACCGCCTCTAGATAGTCTAGCGATGTAAGCTGCATAACCAGTGCCTAGGGTGATTGACGGCAGAATTTTATCACCAGGGATGTCACCCCAACCTGATATGGGCAACCAGTCTAAGTAAATACCAAAGACTAAAACTAATAGTGGTCCGAGTAAAAAAGAAGGCATACAAATACCTATCATGGCAGCTGTCATGGGAACATAGTCTTGCATTGTGTTGGGTCTTAGTGATGCTGTTACCCCCGCAAGAACGCCAATACCGACGGCAATGAGCATGGCATAAAATGCAAGTTCTGCTGTGGTGGGTAAACCTGCTGCTATTAGCTCGTTGACGGTTCGGCCTGAGTACTTAAATGAGGGCCCAAAGTCTCCTTTAACAACATCGCCAAGATAGTTGAGATACTGCTGCCACACGGGTTGATCAAGGTTATATTGTGCTTCAAGAGCTTTAATTACCTCTGGGGGTACTGCTTTGTCGGCAGAGAAGGGGCCTCCTGGAGCGGAGTGCACTAAAAAAAAGGTAGCGGTAATGACAACTAATAGGACAGGAATCGCCTGTAATAGTCTACCCAATGCAAATTTGATCATAGATTGGTGTCCTTTTTTGCCGCTTCCATGGGAGACTCAAGATAAATATCTTTGTAGGATGGTTGGTCTAATAGGTTGCTGTCATAGTTTTTAACCGACGGATGAATCAGGCGTTTTGATGCATAGATATAAATTGGCAGCATTGGCATGTCACCAAGCAGTATGTTTTCAGCTTGAGTAAAAATAGCTAGTCTCTCCTCATGAGTTTTTGCTTTGGGAGCTACTTCTAAAATGAGACGATCAAATTCCTCATTACACCAACCAGTGCGGTTATTTCCGCCGCCGCATAAAAATAAATCGAGGAAATTATTAGGATCTACATAATCGCCTATCCAGCCGGCGCGAGATATTTGATATTGACCAGCGCTTTCACTGGCAAGGTAGACTTTCCATTCTTGGTTTAGTAATTGGATATCAATATTGAGGTGTTCCTTCCACATTTGTTGAATAGCAACCGCAATTTTTCTATGCGCCTCATTGGTATTGTAAAGAATTTCTGTGGTGGGAAATCCTTCACCATTCAAATAGCCAGCCTCGGCTAAAAGCTGTCTTGCTGCCTCTGGGTCGAAGTTAAATTGACGTGGTGGTTGATAACCTATGGTCCCCGGTGGTGTTATTGCGTAAGCCGGGGTTTCGCCTGCTTTGACAATATTTTTTGTCAATTGATCTCTGTCAATACTCATTGCTAGGGCTCGCCTGACCCGTTTGTCTGCAAGGTGCGGCTGATTTATGTTAATCCGATAAAAGTAAACGCCTAAATAAGGTGCAAGGCGCAGCGATGAATCGCTCTTTGTTTGATAGACGCTAATTTTGTCCGCTGGAATGTCATTGGTAACATGCAGTTGGCCAGCACGGAACATGCGCTCTTCGGTGGTTACATTTTCTGTTGGATAAAAAATTATTTTATGTAGTCGCACGTTTTTCGCGTTCCAATACAGGGGATTCTTCTCTACTACAATGCGCCGGTTGATTTTCCAATCAGCAAGCGTAAATGCTCCATTGCCGACAAGATTTCCTTCATAGGTCCAGCGTGTGCCACGCTGATCAGCAGTGCCGAATTTTTCGATTGTGGCTTGATGAACAGGGAAGGTACTATAATGATCGAGAAGTTGCAGGAAATAGGGCGTTGCATTCGTTAAGGTAACTTCCAATGTGTGATTATCAAGTGCCTTGACACCAACATCAGAGAAATCTTTGATTTCACCTTCATAATATTTTTTAGCATTTTTTATTGGAAACAACATATAAACGTAGAGATTACCTAATGCTGGCTGCATGGCTCTCCACCAAGACCATACATAATCCTGTGCTATATGAGGGTCACCATTTGACCATTTTGCATTTTTTCGCAGTTTAAAGGTATAGATAGTTCCATCGTCACTAATGGTCCACGACTCAGCAATACCGGGGATAGGTTCTAATGTTTTCCGATCTTTTAATACCAGTCCCTCCATTACGGCAGTGATAATATGATGCTCGGGTACACCAGTAGCGATTTGTGGGTCTAGGCTCTGAGGCTCTGTGCCATTGCCCCAGTGTAAGATATTATCGCGATTTCCATTTGAGACGTTGTTTTCTGAAGTCCCGCAGCCCACGAGCAACAGCAGTATGAGTGTTAAGAGGCTATAACCAACCCGAGAGTATGTGTTGCCTGATGTTGTCTTTAGCAGGCTAGGGCTAACGAATGTTTTCATTGACTGTCCTTTTTATATACGCGCCGTGCAGTGTAGTAAAGCTCAGCTTATATGGGAAGGATATAAAGCTATATTCTATGTCTATTCGAATATACGACTTCAAAAGTTCCTAAAAGTTTAAATTAAGCAAAGCTTGGGTTGCACTTGAAGGATAAACCTCGGATAATCTGCCGCGTCAGTTCAAGGGTGGCCCTCTTTGGTCCCCTCGCAACAGCCAGCCGCAAACCCCGCCAGGCCCGGAAGGGAGCAACGGTAGTGGTTACGCTGTGTGCCGAGGTGTGGCTATTGAGGGTCGCCACCATTAGTGCTTTCAGCACCGCCCCTAACTGTTATACTATCAGCCTTAGACATAGATGAGAGGCTTTATGAGCTATCAAGTCCTTGCCCGAAAATGGCGACCCAAATCTTTTTCCGAAATGGCAGGTCAAGAACATGTCCTGCAGGCGTTAATCAATGCTTTGGACAATGATCGTCTTCATCACGCATACCTATTTACCGGTACCCGTGGCGTGGGCAAGACCACCATTGGTCGTATTATGGCCAAATGCTTGAACTGTGAAGTTGGCGTATCATCAGTACCTTGTGGAAAATGTACAAGCTGTTGTGAGGTGGACGAAGGTAGATTCATAGACCTTATTGAAGTAGATGCGGCATCGCGAACTGGCGTTGATGATATGCGAGACCTTCTCAACAATGTGCAATATGCGCCATCTCGTGGCCGATTCAAAATTTATCTAATTGACGAAGTTCATATGCTGTCCAAGCAGAGCTTCGCAGCACTACTCAAAACCTTGGAAGAACCACCGACTCACGTTAAATTTTTATTTGCTACTACTGACCCCCAAAAATTGCCTATCACAGTGTTATCACGGTGTTTGCAGTTTAATTTGAAAAATTTGAGTGTAGAAAGAATTACAGACCATTTGAAATTCGTGCTGGGGCAAGAGGATATTACCTTTGAGAATGCAGGCATCTGGGCCTTGGGCCGTGCCGCAGATGGCAGTATGCGAGATGCCTTAAGCTTGACAGACCAGGCTATAGGCCATGGTGGCGGCAAAATCAGCGAGTCCGATGTAATGTCCATGTTAGGCTCTATTGATCGTCGCTATGTTGTGGATGTTTGTCAGGCCATGGCTAGCCAGCATGGTTCCGATCTTTTAGCTGCCATTGCGACGATGGCAGAACAGTCCCCAGATTATGACATGGTACTGGCAGAGATATTGTCTTTTTGGCATCAGGTGGCTATTTTGCAGACTGTACCTGATGCTGTGGACTCTGGCCTTGGATATTTTAAAACGCTTGTAGATGTTGCTGATACTGTATCCAGAGAGGATGTCCAGTTATTTTATCAAATCTGCTTATTGGGAAGAAAAGATCTGCCTTTGGCCCCTGATCAGCGCTCTGGATTTGAGATGATCATGTTGAGAGCTATGGCATTTCGACCTGCGTCGAACGGCCGCCCCACTAATACTGTTAATACTCCTGTGGCGGTGGAGCCATCGTTAAAAAAGTCTGATGCTGGAGCTGTGGATGTCCTAATGGATGTCCCTGTAGACTCTATGGATAATGACTCCGAATCGGAGCCTCTTGTTAAAAATGTAGATCACAGTATCGATGTTAGGGAGGAGGCCAGTGTAAAGTTTTCTTGCGATAAAACAAATGAAAACAAGACTGGGATTGATCAAAATAATAAAGCGCCTTGGGTTAGTGAGAATGCCCAATTAAGTGGTGTTAACAACGACCTAATCGTCAACTCTTTGAGTAATACGCCAGAAATGGAATATTCCAGAGCCACTGATGAGGTAGTAGGGGGCATATCCGATGATAATGCCCGTTCCGGTATTCATAGTAAGATCACTTTGGCGGAATTTTCTCCATTAAATTGGATTGCTGTCAGAGGCCAGTTGTCTATAGGTGCATCACTTGGCGAAATTGCAAGTCATTGCCTTTACGAGGGACGAGATGGCAATCTCTTGGCATTTGTAATTGATCAACAGCAAAATAGTTTATTTGATAAAAATCATCAGGCTGGCTTGGCTGTGGCACTCAGTGATTATTTTGGGCATCCGATGGAGGTGATTATTACCTCTGGAGTAACAGAACAAGAAACGCCACGAGCAGTGAGTGTTCGCCGCGCTGCGGAGCGTCAGGCGGAAGCAGTTAATTGTTTAGACAATGACCCTGCAGTTATTAAATTTAAGGACGTTTTTGGAGGAAGCCTAGATGAATCCTCCGTACAGCCAATAAAATGAGGATCCTATGGATATCAATAATCTAATGAAACAAGCGCAGCAAATGCAGGAAAAAATGGCCAAAATGCAAGAGCAAGCTGCTAGTGCCGAAGTCACTGGAGAGTCTGGGGCTGGTATGGTGAAAATAGTTATGACGGGACGCCATGATGTGCGTAAAGTGACCATAGACCCGTCTTTGATGACTGAGGATAAAGAATTTCTTGAGGACTTAATAGCAGCGGCTGTGAATGACGCTGTTCGCAAAGTAGAGTCTCAAACAAAGTCTGCAATGAACTCTATGACGGGCGGTATTGATTTACCCGCTGGCTTTAAAATGCCTTTTTAGCACCGCTTTATCAAGGTGCCTAGCTTCATTTGGATTAAGGAAAAGTAGTGTACGGTAATTTAATTGACCAACTTATAGATGCATTGCGTTGCCTGCCTGGTGTGGGTACTAAATCTGCACAACGCATGGCGTTACAATTACTTGAGCGCGATAAAGCTGGTGCTGCGCATTTGGCGGCAAGCATTGCCGAGGCTGTTGAGAAAGTTGGCCGCTGTGAACGCTGTAGAACCCTTACCGAACACCAAATTTGTCGAATATGTGACAATAAGGCTCGAACTGCTAGTCAGATTTGCGTAGTAGAAAACCCAGCTGATTTATACGCCATCGAGCAGGCAGGCAGCTTTCGAGGTCAGTACTTTGTGCTATTGGGGCATCTATCACCCATTGACGGGGTGGGCCCTGAGCAACTAGGCATTGATCAATTGATTAGTCGACTTAAGAATGAGGAGGTATCAGAGCTTATCCTAGCTACTAATTTAACCGTTGAAGGGGAAACTACGGCTCATTTTATTGCCGATAAAGCAAAGTCCCTTGGTGTTGCTGTTTCACGCATAGCCTATGGTGTGCCCATGGGTGGAGAACTTGAGTACGTAGATGGTGGGACCTTAAACTTAGCCTTACAAAGCAGAAAGGAAATTTAATTGGCGCACTGGATTGATTCAAATGAAAAGCTTCTTCTAGCGTTGCAGAAGCTGGAAATGGTAGATGTATTGGCCCTGGATACCGAGTTTATTCGCACCAATACGTTTTATCCAAAAATTGCACTTATTCAGATTTCAGATGGCAACGATTGTTGGTTAATTGATGTTCTAGAGATTTCCGATTTTACTGGATTGAAAAAATTACTTGAGGATTCATCAAAGACGCTCATTTTTCATGCCTGTGCAGAGGATCTGGAAGTTCTTGATCATGCTTTGAATATTATTCCTAAAGGTATCTTTGATACGCAACTAGCTGCTAGTTTACTCAACATCGGCCAGTCAATGGGCTATGCTGCTTTGGTGAAAAACCTATTTGATATTGAGTTAGACAAACAGGAGACCAGATCAGATTGGTTGGCTCGACCGCTAACGGCTAGACAACTTGATTATGCTGAGGTAGATGTAATTTATCTGCACAGGATATTCTCTATATTACAGCAACAATTATCTGAGATTGGTCGTGTCGGCTGGTTAGCTGAAGAACTTGATGCTCTTCATCGGCTTGTAGAGGGACGAAAAGTCAATGACAATTATTACCTTAGGATAAAAAGTGCCTGGAAATTAGAAAGTTCGTCATTGCGAATCCTCAAGCGGTTGTGTGACTGGCGAGAGGCTGTGGCCAGAGATAAAAATAAGCCAAGAGGCCATATTGTCAAGGATAACTCAATCTTTGAGATAGCTCGCAGAGCACCTGCAGTCTTAGCTCAACTCAATGGAATCGATGACCTGCATCCTGGATTAATAAAGCGGTATGGTCTAGATTTACTCGATCAGGTTGTCAAGGCCAGCGTTGATGTCTTGCCTCCCTCTCTATCTCAGCCTTTATCCAAGGCAGAAACGTTAGTCTTGCGGAGTATGCGAGATGCCTTAATCGTAGTTGCGAATGAAGAGGGAATTCCTGCAGGAACATTATTCACGAAAAAGGAATTGGAAGTGGTTTTGCGGGCATCAGCAGAGGGCCAAGATCAGTGGCCTGATCGTTATGCCGTTGGTTGGCGTGGCCCGCTTGTGCGGCCTATTTTAGAGAAAGTTTTAGCGGAGTCACGCGCATGAATCATACTGTTGATAAACTACTCTGTGACATTTACAAGGGTAACAAAAAGGAGGGTATGTATATTTTTGTTTCGCGTGAAGATGGATTATCAAAAGTTCCAGCTGGGTTAATGGTGCGTTTTGGTGCACCACTGCATGTAACTACGATGGTCTTAACCGCAGACAAAAAACTAGCTCGCGCTGATGCAATAGCCGTCATCAGGGATATCAAACATCAGGGTTTTTATCTACAAATGCCACCGCCGATGGTAGCGTTGGATGCGGGTATTAACGAAAATCCTATGCTACCAAGGAGTCACTAAATGTTACCTTTTTGGGAGTCCAAGACCCTGTCACAAATGAGTGATTCTGAATGGGAGCTACTTTGCGATGGGTGCGCGAAATGCTGCCTGGTGAAACTTGAAGATAGAGATACTGGAGAAATTTTTCATACTAATGTGACCTGTAAATTACTGGACATTAATACCTGCAAATGTAGCCACTATCAGGAGCGTCATTCGATTGTAAATGATTGTATTTCGCTAAATAAAAAGAATATTGAGACCCTTGCTTGGTTACCTGAGACCTGCGCTTATCGCTTAATAGCCGACGGTAAAAAACTCCCTGACTGGCATCATTTAGTGTGTGGAGATAAAGAAGTGGTGCATAGCTATGGCGCTTCGCTGCAGGGCTGGGTAGTATCTGAGCTTGATGTGTGTGAAGAGAATGTTGAAGATCATATTATTCAGTGGGTTGACTAGCAATGTACAGTGCCGAAAATTATTTTTGGGGATGGTTTGTTTATACCTCTGGTGTTGTATCCCTTCTCTATGTAGCTTGGTATCTGATGCGCAAGCTTCGCTTTGCTGCGGTTAGGCATCTCGTTATTATTTTGGGAGCGGTTTTTCTACTCACGCCTGTCACTGCTTATATTGACGACGCCCATTTAGCACCGGCTTTTTTCGTGAGTTTCTATGAAGGCCTATTAGCTAAGCCCTCTACAGGGTTTCAGCGAGGGGCTGCCCCCATTTTAGCCCTAATGACGTTCAGTGTTGTCTTTTATGCGTTTCTTCAGGTTATTTTGAAGGTGTTTAGAAGAACATCACAAGATTGATTTCTCTTTAACACTTCCCTAGATCTTTTCTACCCTGTCTATCAACTGCTCCATTCGTTTTCAGATACCCAATAGGTCAGCCCTGCAAAGGTACTAGAGATACCTAAAATTGATATTAGGTAAGTCGGGGTCAGTGTAAAGGTCGTCGGTATCTGCGCTATAAACTGAGTAAATTCAATTAACTCCGCTGCAGGGAAGTAATAAACAGCAACTCCACAACCGATTGCACCGGCCACTAAGACAGACAGATTTTCCTTCGTTAGAAATCCTACTCTATCATTATTTTTTTGCAGTTTTGATACGACTGTATTAACAAAAAAGCTATCGTCTAACGCCGGTTCAGAATCACGTAACTGATCGAATAGCCGATCAATATCAAATTTATCACTCATGTCGGATCTCCGTGTTTCCAACTAGATAAATCATCTTGAAGGATCTTTTTTCCTCGTGTTATCAGTGTTTTAACGCTTCCTAAGGGCATCTCCATGATATTACAAATTTCGTCATGTGTTAACTGTTTATGTAGATGCAAATGTAGTGCTACTCGCTGTTTTGGCGGTAAGTTCAGCAGTGCTTTAGCAAGATCTCTATGCAGATCAGAAGACTCAGACAAATACACCCCTCTATTATGGTCCAACACCGCCTCACTTGACGTCATCTCCCGGTTACGAGCCACTCTAAAGTGACTAACAAAAATATTGTATGCTATACGATAAAGCCAGCTGCTGAACTTTGCAGTTCCCTTAAATGAGCTGATCGACTGATAGGCTTTGATAAATGTTTCTTGAGCGATATCGTCTGCCAGCGCTTGGTCCCAACCGGTAATTTGCCGAAGTGAATACCTGAGGTTAGACTGATGCCGTTTGACCAAGCCCGCAAAAGAGTCGTGACAATCTAATGTCACGACCTTTTGGATAAGTACCTGATCTGATACTTCATTCATAACCCTTAGCCGGCCTTTTGTTCAGATTTTTTTTGACCTCCGAGCTCCCAGATCAATATTCTGGCTATGCCAATAAATAGTGGAATTAATGCTATTGAGGCAAAGTTCCAACTGAGATACATGCCTAAGAATAGGTATAGTCCTATTCCTATACCAATTAGCATAATGCCGCGCTGGAAATTACCTTTCGGCTCGTCAGTGCCACTAAATCCCTGGATCACTTCAACAGGAATATCTTTACCAGCATCTATAAATTTACTGATTAACGCATCTCTCTGGCGACGCTTACGATGCTTGTAAAACATTACTAGCCCAAGAATGATAAAAGGCGAGCCAAAAATAGAGATAATAGCGATGACTCCAATTAAAGTTTCACCTAGCCCTATATTTGAGCTAAGGTCCATGTCGATACCACTCTCAATTTCCTTGAGAGCGTCGAGTATTGCTTCCTGTTCTGATTCATCAAGGTCGCTGTATTCGGTTTCTGTCAACGTAGTTATGATCTTTCCAAGCACATTTATCGCGTCCTCTTCGGCAACCATTGTCAATGATAAACTCTCACTATTAATAGAGGTATGTGCTGGATATTTATCCTCAGTAGCTATTTCCTCAATGACATCCTTTAACTGATCTATACCAAGATTTACTTCAATAATCTCATTATCACTAGCATCCTCGGATTTATAAACCCCCCAAACTAATGGTTTTTGATCATCAATTTGGGTGGTATTAACATCAGTGTTAACGTTCTGTGATGGCGTTGCAGATGTTTCGCTAATTTCCGTTGGCAATTCGCTTTCTTGTCCATTTGCATGGGTGGGAGAACTCAGTGCCAGGGTAACTAGTGCAAGGGGTGCAAGGTACATGCTGAGCACGAAGGCAAGGGGTTTTAATAATCGCTCTTTCATATAGGTCTCCAGATCTTTAGTTTACGTTTGATCCATGGCTAAGAGCCACTTTGTATCTATCTTGCTACCATGACAAGTACTGAATGGTCATGTTTAATAGCTGATTTCATGGTTATGACGCGACAAGTGACTAATTTAGATTCAAAAAATATTGCAGAATAGATTAAACTTTGAAGTTAACTAACAATACATATATTTAACGTGGAATAAATGTTATGAAATTTACGGGTACCGATAACTACGTAGCCACTGAAGAGCTTCAGATGGCGGTCAATGCAGCTGTGGCATTACAACGACCATTGCTAATTAAGGGCGAGCCGGGCACTGGGAAAACTCTCTTAGCTGAGGAAGTGGCGAAGGCATTGGGAAAGCCATTGTTAGCATGGCATATTAAGTCCACAACCAAAGCTCAGCAGGGCCTGTACGAGTATGATGCAGTTTCCCGCTTGCGCGATTCTCAGTTGGGTAGCGACAAAGTACAAGATATTGGCAACTATATTGATAAGGGTAAACTCTGGGAAGCATTCACTGCCGATGAGCAGGTAGTTTTACTGATTGATGAGATTGATAAGGCCGATATCGAGTTTCCAAATGACTTGCTACTTGAGCTTGATCGAATGGAGTTTCATGTGTATGAAACTGGCGAGACAATTAAAGCTGTGCAGCGCCCAATCGTGATTATTACAAGTAACAACGAAAAAGAACTGCCGGATGCCTTCCTTCGCCGCTGTTTTTTCCACTTCATCAATTTTCCTGACCGCATGACTATGCAGCGTATTGTCGATGTTCACTTCCCGAGTATTAAAAAGCAGTTAGTTGATGATGCTATGGATATATTTTTTGATGTCAGAAAGATCCCAGGGTTAAAAAAGAAACCTTCAACCTCAGAGCTTGTGGATTGGTTGAAGCTCATTATGTCCGATGATATACCTGAAGATATATTAACTAACCGTGATCCGACAAAGGCCATACCGCCGCTTTATGGTGCTTTGTTGAAGAACGAGCAGGACGTGCATTTGTTAGAACGACTTGCTTTTATGACCAGGCGTGAAGCCAGATAAACCCTAGTAAGAGCTAAATCTATGCTAATAAATTTTTTCAGTACGCTAAAAAAGGCAAAAGTTCCTGTTTCCATTAAGGAGCTTTTAGATCTGCTAGCTGCAATGGAGCAGAACCTAGCCTTCGGGTCGGTAGATGATTTTTATCTCCTGGCCAGAACCTGCATGGTTAAAGATGAAAAGTATTACGACCGGTTTGATCGCGCCTTTGGTGCCTACTTTAAAAATTTAGAAAATATCGATGGGATCGTTGAAGCATTATTACCTGAGGACTGGTTGCGCAAAGAATTTGAAAAACATTTTACCGAAGAAGAAAAAGCTAAAGTTGAAAGTCTTGGTGGCCTTGAAAAGTTAATTGAAGAGTTCAAAAAGCGTCTAGAGGAACAACAAAAGCGTCATGAGGGTGGCAACAAATGGGTCGGAACTAATGGCACGTCACCCTTTGGCCATGGTGGTTTTAATCCCGAAGGCATTCGAATGGGAGGTCCCGGGGGCAAGGGCACCGCGGTTAAGGTTTGGGATGAGCGTCAATATCAGGACTTAGACGACTCAGTACAAATTGGGACCCGAAATATTAAAGTTGCATTGCGGCGGTTACGCAAGTTCGCTCGAGAAGGGTCTGCTGACCAACTTGATTTAGATGATACCATTCGAAGCACTGCTAGAAATGCGGGTTTACTGGATATTAAGTTGGTTCCGGAGCGGCACAATGCAGTAAAAGTTCTTATCTTCTTTGATGTCGGTGGTTCTATGGATCCCTACGTAAAGTTATGTGAAGAGCTATTTTCTGCAGCCAAGACTGAATTTAAGCATTTAGAATATTTCTATTTTCATAATTGCCTCTATGATTATGTTTGGAAAGACAATCACCGCCGCCGTGAAGAGCAAATTGCGACTCATGATTTGATTCATAAATACTCATCAGACTATAAGGTTATTTTTGTTGGTGATGCCTCTATGGCACCCTACGAGGTAACCAGTCCAGGTGGCAGTGTTGAGTATAATAATGAGGAATCCGGTGCCGTTTGGATGCAACGTATGACCGAAACCTTCGATAAGCTTGTATGGCTAAACCCAGTTCAAGAAAAGTACTGGGATTACACGCCAACAATTACGATGCTTAAAGAACTTTCCGAGGACAAAATGTTTCCACTTACACTGGGTGGTCTTGAAAAAGCAATGGCACTGTTGTCTCGTTAGAGCTACGCGTGTGGTTCATTTAGCATGAAAGGCAGCTGCTTGTTGCGCATTGTCTTCTCTTTTAAAGACGGGTTTCCAGGCTTTCATGCTTACTCCCCTAAACTGTCCTAGAAATCCGGTGGTGGATATCTAATCACCACGTTATCTCAGTTGAAAGCACTAATTTGAAACTAGTTTGCTAAAAAAAGGCCAGGGTTATAGCCCTGGCCTTTTTTGTCTTTATGGATACAGCATCTTATATAAAGATGTTGCCAAGACGTTTAAAGTCTGTACATCACACAAAGTAGGCCTACGGTTGTCAGAACTACGGTGTAGGGAAGTGCCATCAATACCATTCGCATATACGAAAGACGAATAAGTGGCGCTAGCGCAGAAGTGAGTAAGAATAAGAATGCTGCCTGTCCATTAGGTGTTGCCACGCTTGGAAGATTAGTGCCTGTGTTAATAGCCACAACCAACTTATCAAAATGTTCTCTGGTGATGTCGCCGGCATCAAATACAGATCTGATTTCATTGATATAAACCGTCGCAACAAAAACATTATCACTAATTGCGGACAGTGCACCGTTGGCTAGGAAGAACATACCAGGTTGAATAGATTCTTCTTGCGCAAGAACCCAACCAATAACGGGAGAAAATAGGTGTTGTTCATGAATTACCGCAACAATTGCAAAAAATACCACCAGAAGCGCAGTGAATGGCAGTGCTTCTTCAAAGGCATGGCCAATGCGATGTTCATCAATAACCCCGTTATATGCGGTTAGTAAAATAATTACCATAAGCCCAATGAGTCCCACAGCTGCCCAATGAAAGGCAAGACCCAAAACTAAGATAACAGCGACTACACATTGCACTATTAATGAAGCATTGTCATTTTGCGTTCGTTTGCTATCATCATGGTTACTTGATTCCTGTAAAATGTCCCGAACCTGATCCGGTAACTGCGCTCCGTAGCCAAAGATCTTGCTCTTCTCTAACAGTATGCAGCAGATCAGGCCACAAGCTAGGACTGGCATCGTCACTGGCGCCATACGAACAAAGAATTCTATGAACTCCCAGCCTGCACGTTCTGCTATGAGTAAATTTTGTGGTTCGCCAACAGTAGTGCAGACACCGCCAAGAGCAGTTCCCACGGCACCATGCATGATCAGGCTGCGTAAAAACGCCCGAAAATCATCAAGTTGTTGCTCATTCTCAGCCAACACACTAGCGTCCGAAGTGTGATCATGGTCAGTGTCTGTTAGAAGTTTGCCTGATGCTATCTTGTGATAAACAGAGTAAAACCCTACAGAAATAGTGATTAGGACAGCGGTGACTGTCAAGGCATCCAAGAAAGCTGACAAAAAAGCCCCCGCAAAGCAAAACATAAAAGACAAGATGGTCTTTGATTTGACGCTAAGGAGTATTTTTGTGAACACAAATAATAGCATATCTCGCATAAAGTAGATGCCGGCGACCATAAACATCAGTAGCAAAATTACCTGTAAATTTGCCGATACCTCCATATACACTGCATCAGGTGAGGCCATACCCAAAATAATAGCCTCTATCGCAAGCAGACCACCTGGCTGAAGGGGGTAGCATTTTAGCGCCATAGCAAGGGTAAAAATAAATTCTCCAATTAATGCCCAGCCTGCTACCACGGGTCCTGCGGTTAGTAAAATTATTGGATTGAGAACCAAAAATGCGATTATTGAAGTTTTATACCAGTCTGGTGCATCACCAAGAAAGTTTTCTTTAAATGCTTGTGTCAATGTCGTTGCCATTTATAGCCCCCTAGTAAGGAAAATGTATTTTGTTTATCGGTAATTATTTAACGCTATTAAACGTCAATTTGCACTATTAATTCTCTTCATAGTTTAAAACAGATTAATCTTTCGTGGTAGAATCTATTGAATAAATGCCGTTACTTAATTTTATTTACTGCTTTGAGACTATCTTTCAAAAGCAGTGGTTAGGGTTCGACTTAAAGGATGCATTAACGTGTCAATACCATCTGCTCTGGACGGCTTTCATGCCTCATCTATTCTCTTAAACAGTAAAAAACGTTGGATTGTTGCAGCTGTGGCTGGGGATCTTTTGTTGGCTACAGGTTATGGCGTGGAGCCACAGCTAGTGATGAGCGAGGAACAGGCCGATACACTTCGGTATTTTCGTGAGCAGCGTTTTTGTATAGGTCAGTGGCAAGGAGATGACTGTGAAGTGTGGGATCTATTACCCGAGGCGCTCAAATGTGATGGTTTTTTAAAGCTAGAGCTTCGATCGGTTTTGATGCAATCCCCAGATCCCTATTTCTCAATCGCTAGTAGAGCGGTTCAGTTATTAGATTGGCGGAAAAAACATCAATTTTGTGGGCAGTGCGGAAAAGCAAATCAGATTGCTGAAACAGAGCATGCCCTGATATGTGATTCATGCAGTATACGTCAGTACCCAAGGATATCTCCCTGTGTGATCGTCGCTGTAACCCATGGTGATCGTTGCTTATTTGCACGTCACCCCAATTGGCCTGAAAATAGATTTAGTACTCTTGCAGGTTTCATTGAAGCTGGTGAAAGTGCCGAGCAGGCTCTGCATCGAGAAGTGTTTGAAGAGGTGGGGCTAGAAATTCAAAATATTCGTTACATTGGCAGTCAGGCATGGCCTTATCCTGGTCAACTAATGTTGGGATATTTAGCTGAGGCTAAGACAGAAAACTTTGTTGTTGATGGCGTTGAAATAGCGGAAGCGCATTGGTTTAAGTATGATGACTTACCCTCAGTTATTGCGCCACCAACTATTATGGCGGGTCGTTTAATACAGCAGTTTGTTAGAGAGGCAGAGGGTCGCATAGCAGATTAACAAGTTAATTTGCTGGTCGGTTATATTTTTTGTATTCAATTAAGTGGAGTTTGATTTGGAATTTTTAGCAGATTACGGTTTATTTTTTGCTAAGGTGGCAACCTTTGTTGTAGCCTTTGTTATTGTACTTGGAGTAATTGTGGGTGCTAGTCAAAAAGGTAAGCAAAATGCAGATAAGGGTTATCTGGAAATTACACCATTAAACGAGCAGTTTGAAGACCTAAAAGAAACCATGTTTATTGCTACGGTAGATGAATCACTGCAAAAAGTTGAGGAAAAACGTCTCAATAAAGAAAAAAAGAAGCAGCGAAGTCTTGATAAAAAAGCCCATAAGAAAGACCCAGACAATTTAGCTAAGGGCAAAAATAAAATTTTTGTGCTTAATTTTGATGGCAATGTAAGTGCTTCAGCTGTAGCGCATTTGCGTGAAGAAATCACCGCGATACTTACCTGCGCAACACCCACTGATGAAGTAGTTCTAAAGTTGGAAAGTGCGGGAGGTATGGTACATAGCTATGGGTTAGCTAGCAGTCAGTTGGATCGCCTACGAAAACAAAATATTCCGCTCACGGTTTGCGTGGACAAAGTTGCTGCCAGTGGAGGCTATATGATGGCCTGTGTGGCAGATAAAATCCTAGCAGCACCGTTTGCGATTATTGGTTCTATTGGCGTGGTGGCTCAAATGCCCAATTTTAATCGGCTACTGAAAAAAAATGATGTGGATTTTGAATTGCTTACCGCAGGGAAGCATAAGCGTACTCTAACTATGTTTGGCGAAAATACGGACAAAGGTAGAGAAAAATTTATTGAAGAACTGGAGGAAACTCACCAGCTTTTCAAAGACTATGTCGGCACTCGGCGTCCAGATTTAGATATTGATAAAATTGCCACCGGAGAGATTTGGTATGGTGCTCAGGCAAAAGAGATAGCCTTGATAGACGACTTGCAGACGAGTGATGAGTATGTGGTGTCACGTATTGAAGAGGCAGATGTGTTCGAAGTGGCCTATGTGTTTAAAAAGAAGCTTCATCAAAGACTGGGCTTTGCTGCCGAAGAAAGTGCTGATCGTTTGTTAGTCAAGTGGTGGTCTCGGTTGACGCAAGGTTCCCATAAATATTTTTAACAACCCAAACGATCAATCTCTTCGGAGTTTATCTGAAACGGCAATGGGACTTGGAAAATTAAACACCACGATATAGCTGGACACTAAAAAGGTTATAATTGCTACACCTTGAATTAGGTGCGAGGCGTACGTGTCGATTAGACCATTGTTAAATGCCAAATAGGCGATTAACAAAGAGAATTCACTATTTTGCCCAAGTCGGAAACCTATGTCCCATGCCAGAGAATTTGACTCGCTTTGGGATCTTAAAAGGTAGTGATAGATACAAGGTTTTATAACCAGCATAGTAGCTGCCAGTACAATCGCAGGGAGGGCAATGACGCTAATTAACTCGAGATTAAATCCGCTTCCCAGAGAAAAAAAGAACAGTATTAGAAAGAAGTCCCTCAAAGGCTTAAGCTGAAGAGCAATAATTTGTGCTATCGGACTAGTAGCCAGAGCAATTCCAGCAACAAAAGCGCCAATCTCTCTTGAAAGGCCAGCTAGATGTGCTATCTCAGATATACCCAAACACCAGCCTGTGGCAAGCAAAAATACATATTCACTAATTCGATCAAAGCGAACAAATAACGGCAACAAGAGGTTTTTTACCAAAACAAAACAGCCGCCGATTAACAGTGGTAATGTGAGAAGCGTCTTGCCAAGGGGCAAGATATTCTCAACGCTAAAGTCACCAGAAATGATCACTAATAATACCGCTATGGCTAAGAAATCTTGCATGAGTAACATGCCGATCATTAATTCTCCAGAATGCTTATGATGTAGCGCGGTTGTTGGCAATAGTTTGATTCCAATGATTGTGCTAGAAAACATCATTGCAGAGCCGATGAAAAAGCTTTCTATGGTGTTATAACTAAAAAGTTTGGCAACACTAAAGCCAACGCCCGCAAACAAAAAAGAACTAATAAACGTAATGTGAGTTACTTTTTTTAGTACTCTAAGAAGGACCTGTGGTTGCATATCTAGACCCAAAAGAAAGAGCAAAAAAACGATACCTATACCGCCGATTTGACCAATCAAGTCTGTATCTGTAATTAGAGCAAGTCCATAGGGGCCTAAAATGGCTCCTAATAATATGTAAGCGACCAAGAGTGGCTGGCGAGCAAAGAGCGCCACAGAGGCTATAGCCGCACCACCGCTAAAAATATAAAAGAAAGAACGGATAAGCTCATCATGCATAATTTAGTAGATTCCAGTTACTGTCATCTTGTGCCATCAGAATATTTTAGGTTTTGATATTCACAATAGTGCATAAAAAATAGACTTTTATATACGCCTAGCTTGCCAAGCGAGTTGTGGCAGCTTGTTTAGCTCTTTAGCCTACAGGATTTAATTAATTTTCTAACATAGCTACAGCGGTATGTCCTATTTAAATTGAACAGTGACGCCGACATTAAATTCTAGATTATCGGTTTATTTAACGTTACTTGTCACCCTAATATTTTAACCTACTATTGCGGTTCAAATGTGAAACAAATTGAGACACTTTACGTATAAATTGATAGGATGTGTTTTTTTATAAGACTAGGTAAAAACTTAATGAAGAATGATCAAGATCCCTATGCTAATGACGACTCAAAAGCTGATGCGATTGCCGCAGTTGCCGTGCTAGTTATCGTTGTGACCGCCGTTGTTTACTGGCTGTCGCAGTTTTAGCTATTGCTGTAAGGTTTATAGTTAATGAAAAGTCAGCAGCCAGCAGGTTACCTAGTGGAACAACAGAGAGAAATTGTTGAGGCCTACATCACACATGAGCGTTCTAACAAGCCGCAAAGCAACTCAAGAAATAAATACTTAAGCGATAAAATTAGGCGACTGCTAGACAAAAAAAATGCGGTTCTCATTGCTCATTACTATACTGACCCTCTGATCCAAGAGCTCGCCGAAATGTCAGGCGGTATCGTCTCAGACTCCTTAGAAATGGCGCGATTTGGCAATCACCATGACGCCGATACCTTGGTGGTTGCAGGGGTCAAGTTCATGGGGGAGACAGCAAAAATATTAACTCCTACAAAACGTGTATTAATGCCTACATTGGAAGCAACTTGCTCTCTAGATGTTGGTTGCCCTGCAGATGAGTTCGCTACCTTCTGTGATCAGCATCCTGATCGTACGGTTGTGGTCTATGCAAATACCTCTGCTGCGGTAAAAGCACGTGCAGATTGGGTTGTTACCTCGAGTATCGCGGTTGAAGTTATAGAGTATCTTGATAGCTTGGGCGAAAAAATTCTCTGGGCCCCCGACAAGTACCTCGGAGGTTATGTGCAGAAGCAAACTGGCGCTGACATGCTGTTGTGGGATGGCAGCTGCATAGTTCATGAAGAGTTTAAGGCCAAGGGTATATTGGACCTCAAACAGGTCTATCCTGATGCAGCTGTGTTGGTCCATCCTGAGTCGCCTGATTCTGTCGTTCAGTTGGCGGATGTGGCAGGTTCAACATCGCAGCTGATTGAAGCTGCGATACAGCTGCCTAATCGGCGCCTAATTGTGGCAACTGATCAGGGGATCTTATATAAAATGCAACAAGCAGTGGGCAATAAAGAGCTGCTAGTGGCTCCCACTGGTGGTAGCGGAGCAACCTGTAGAAGCTGTGCCAGCTGTCCCTGGATGGGAATGAATAGTTTAGAAAATCTATTATCTTGTCTTGAGGTGGGAAGTAATGAAGTATTTGTAGATGACAATATTGCTCAACTGGCTGTTCAGTCTCTTGACAGAATGATGCGTTTCAAAGCTGAATATCTTAGTTAAAGTCGCTCAGCTTTCTCTTCCATTTCAATAACTTCACGCAGACGCTGTCGGTAAACTGCAGAGCGCTTAAAGTCGTGTTTGACAAGTCCTAGTGCTAGATTGAGTTGTTCTCGGGCAAGACTAAATGCGGCGACTAATATGAAATATTCTGCTCTAGCTTCATGTACGCCTGAAATGTTGCCGGCTAATCCCCTAACCTCTGCAAGCCTATACCAAATCATTGGATCTTGATTACGCTTTCTTGTTAATTGAGTAAGTATCTTACTGGCGGCCTCATATTGGTGATCTAGCCATAGGGCCTCAGCCCGAAGGGATAACAAAGGGTAGTTATTAGGGCTTCTATTGAGTAGTTGGGACGTCTTTTGTAGGGCTATTGAATATTGTTCTTTGGCGATATAAAGCTCAACTGCTGTGAAATTAAACACTGGATCATAGGGTTTAGATTTCAGTAAGTCTTCCAGAAGAATATCAGCTTTAGTGTAGTTTTCATCCTTCATATAGCTCAATGCCAAACCATACATGGCAGCTTCTCGCTGCAACGTATTGGCGTTAAGCTTTCCGGTAAATCGTTTGATACTGTCCTTTGCCGTGTTGGACAGTGATACCAATGCTCTGGCTTGCAAGAGAAAATATTGCGGATTCTCCGGGTAGTGTCTCATGGAACTACCTATGGTACGACTTCGTGCGTCCGCGATTCGCCTTTCGGTAACTGGATGGGTTAACAAAAATTCAGGTGGTCGATCGCCTGCATAGCGCAGCCGTTTTAGCATGGTTTCAAACATTTCAGCTGCGGCCTGCGGATCACGCCCAGCTGCTTGCATGGTGCGCAATCCAAATCTGTCTGCTTCTTTTTCATTAGATCGGCTGTACCTTAACTGATTTTCTATGCCCAATGCTTGGGCTGCGGCCATTGCAGCCATGCCCGCATCGCCTCCCACAGTAGCTGCCAGAACCAATCCAGCTAATAATCCAGCAAGGCTTGCTGTGGTAGATTTACGCTGTGCTTCAATGCCTCTTGCAAAGTGCCGTTGACTGAGATGTGCAAGTTCATGGGCTAGCACAGATACCATCTGATCCTCAGTCTGTGCAAAGGAAAAAATGCCTGTATGCACACCGACGACACCACCAGGAACAGCGAAGGCGTTCATGGTTGGATTGTTTACAATAACAAGCTCTAGTTTTGGATCTTCAAGCTCACTGTAAGTTGCAAGATTATAAAGAAGATTTTCAAGATAATTTTGCATCAGTGGGTCATCAAAAGTTTGAACTCGACTTCGAAATACTTTTAACCATTCCCGACCAAGCTGATACTCTTGATACTTAGAAACAATGCCGGAGCTGCTGTCGCCTAACATTGGTAGTCGTATCTCGCTGTCGCTAGAGTGGGCAGGAGACGTTAATGCGAAGAGAACAATAATACTTATTGTCAAGCATGTGCGGTAAAGTACAGAACACAGTAACCAAGATAATGTGTTCATTATTGGAAAGGTCAAGAGATGCAAGGTCACTATGGATTTAAACCCTCACTTTAACGGATAATTAGATAAACTTCGACACCTGAAAACAAATGAAGTTTCACTCATCTACCTTTGACGTACGGTTACCATGCTTTTTGGGGTCAAGTTTTAATCGATTTTAGGAAATTTTATGAAACAGATAGTAAATAAATGGTTAGGTCGATACTTTGGGAACGAAGAGGCCGTTTTATTAGCCGTGATGCTTTTGGTTTTTATGTTTTTATTAGCCACTGTCGGAACATTCTTAGGCCCGTTCTTTGCAGCCCTTATTATTGCTTTTTTGCTCCAAGGGTTAGTTAATGGTCTGAATCGGCTGGGCGTTTCATTTAAGCTATCAGTAGTAATTACCTTTGTTCTCTTTTTGCTTGGTTTAATTGCTATTTTAGTTGGTTTGATTCCTATTGTCGGCCGACAAATGTCGCTACTTTTAGGTGAAATCCCCAATATGATTGGTCGCTCGCAACTGTTCATAGCGGAGCTACCAGAACGCTATAGTGATTATGTGACAGAGGCCCAATTTCAGTTAATTGGAACGCGACTATCCGGAGAGATAGCAAATGTAGCAGAACAAGTTATTACTTTTTTCTTGAGTAGTTTTCCAAGTCTATTTGCCGTTGCGATCTATTTATTATTGGTGCCTGTGTTGGTATTCTTTATGTTGAGCGATCGGGCAAAGTTAATTGAATTTGTCGGCGGCTTACTGCCAGCTAATAGGCCAGTAATGAGCACCATAATGACTGAAATGAATATTCAATTTGCTAACTACGTCCGAGGGAAGGCGATTGAAATTTTAATAGTAGGTGCTCTGTCATTTAGTGCTTTTCTAATTATGGGTTTAAACTATGCCGCTTTATTAGCGTTGCTAGTTGGTCTCTCGGTGCTAATTCCTTATATAGGAGCAACGGTTGTTACCCTGCCGGTGTTGCTTATAGGCTTCATGCAATGGGGTTATTCGCCAGACTTTTTCTGGCTATTTGTGGTCTATGGTGCAATCCAATTTTTTGACGGTAATGTTTTGGTGCCTTTGTTATTTTCAGAAGTTGTTAATTTACATCCTATTGCTATTATTATGGCTGTTTTATTGTTCGGCGGCATATGGGGTTTTTGGGGCGTGTTCTTCGCTATTCCATTGGCGACATTGGTAAAGGCGGTTTTTAATGCTTGGCCAGATGAGGCATATATGATTTTGGATGATTCAGCGAAATAAATTGTTTATTTATTGAGAGGCTTTCATTATTTCAGCGTATACCATTTGAATAGTTTGCGTTATACAGGGCCTTGTTTATGATTGAAATCACTGAAAAAGCAGATAAAACAATAATTAGGCTTGAACCCAATCGATCCGCTAGTTGGCACGAAACCAGAGTGGCAATTTTAGCGCTATCTGGTTTCATGCTGCTCATAGGAACCGGTTGGCTTATTGCCGGTGTGTGGATGATTATGCCATTTGTTTTTTTGGATATTATAGTGTTTTCCTATTTCTTTTATAGAGTATGTGAGGCCACTTATCAACAGCAGATTATCGTTGTCGAAAAAGATAGAGTATGTTTGCGCTCTGGAATTCATCGTTTGGGTAGAACTAAAACCTTTTCTCGTCCCTGTTATTTGATTTCGCACAAACGCAAGTCACGAGGTCATCTAAAGGCGTTTTCACTCACCGATGATACTGAAATCCAAGCAGTAGGTTATTTTTTGAACGAAGATGATTTAAAAAATCTTCGCGATGGACTTATCCATAGTGGATGCATAGAGCTTGATAGTCAGTGGTGGGTTCCGGAGAAAAAAAGTTCTTTTTACTAAAAATTAAAGGCAGCTGAAGGATGTTGTATGGATCAGTTGCGTTGAGTATAGCTGTAGTTTTTTTTTGCTAAATTATTTCCCTGAGCTAGATTTTATTGTGTTAATTAGCATATTTTGTAGTTTAACTATTTAAATTTTATTTGCTAAAAATTAAATTTTCATGTAAATCATAGGGTTAAAAAAATTACAAATTAGCCCGCTTTTTTTAGGGCTTTTTTGTTGCCCATTTTGTAGTTATACTACATTTGTACATTTTGCCCTAAATCTGGCTTTTAATCGATGTTTCCCAAAGAGAAACTGTCAGTTAAAAAACACAAATAACCTCTGAACTGGACCTCCATTATGGATGATTTTGATCCCATCGAAACAAAAGAATGGCTTGATGCACTAGACTCGATCTCAAGAGTACATGGGGAGGGTAGAGCAAGTTATATTTTGCACCAGTTGAATGCTCGCGCGAGTGAATCGGGAATTAAGCTACCTCAGTCGGTGACTACCGCATTTTGCAATACTATTCCCGCGGTGAGAGAAAAAGTTATGCCGGGCGACTTGTTTATGGAGCGCCGTATTCGATCACTCGTGCGTTGGAACGCGCTGGCAATGGTTATGCGCGCTAATAGTCAAAGTGAAGGTATTGGTGGCCATATTGCTAGTTTTTCATCGGCAGCAACTCTTTATGATGTTGGGTTTAATTATTTCTTTCGAGGCCCTGAGGGCAGCGACTTAGGTGATCTGATATTTTTCCAGGGGCATAGCTCGCCTGGAATGTATGCACGATCCTTTTTAGAAGGTCGTTTATCTATTGAGCAATTAGATAAATTTCGTCGTGAAGTCGATGGTAGCGGTTTGTCCTCTTATCCCCACCCTTGGTTGATGCCAGAATACTGGCAGTTTCCGACAGTTTCGATGGGTCTTGGGCCAATACAGGCGATTTATCAGGCGCATGTTATGCGATATTTGTCTGCTCGAGGATTGTCCCCCCGGGGAAATAGAAAGGTGTGGGCATTTTTAGGTGATGGTGAGTGTGATGAACCAGAAACCTTGGGCGCTATATCCTTGGCGGGTCGCGAGGGTCTTGAAAACCTTATTTTTGTTATCAACTGCAATCTGCAGAGGCTGGATGGCCCGGTCCGTGGTAATGGCAAAATTATTCAAGAGCTTGAAGGTGTGTTTCGTGGGGCTGGCTGGAACGTAATTAAAGTTATCTGGGGGAGGCATTGGGATGCGCTACTAGAAAGAGATAAAAGCGGGTTGTTGTTACAGCGGATGAATGAGGTCTGTGACGGCGAGCTGCAAAATTATAAATATAATGGTGGCGCCTATACTAGGGAGCATTTCTTTGGAAAATATCCAGAGCTTCTTGAGTTGGTTAAAGATATGACGGACGACCAAATCATGGGATTAAATCGAGGCGGCCATGATCCCTATAAGGTCTACGCAGCATACTCTGAAGCTATGGAGAACAAAGGAACACCCACCGTCATACTCGCTCATACGGTGAAGGGTTATGGGCTAGGGGATGGGGGTCAGGCAGCAAATGACACCCATTCGGTGAAGAAGTTAGACGTGGAGAATCTTAAAATATTTAGAGATCGTTTTGGTATCCCTATCTCAGACGACCAACTAGAAACAGTGCCTTATTACCGTCCTGCTGAGGACAGTCCTGAAATGCTTTATATGAAGAATCGTCGAGATAATTTAGGAGGCTCTTTGCCGGCACGTAGATCTGATTTTGACGCGTTGTCAGTGCCGTCTCTAAAGTCTTTTGACAAGCAGTTAGCTAGCAGCGGTTCTAGAGAATTTTCATCAACTATGGCGTTCGTTCGGGTCTTATCTAGTTTGGTGAAAGACAAGGATATCGGCGAGTATGTGGTGCCTATTGTGCCAGATGAGGCAAGAACGTTTGGTATGGAAGGAATGTTCAGACAGTTAGGTATCTATACCTCAGCCGGTCAAAAGTATGTTCCTCATGACCGTGAACAGATCATGTATTACAAAGAAGATAAAAAGGGCGTTATTTTAGAGGAAGGAATCAATGAAGCAGGCGCTATGTCTGCATGGCTTGCGCTAGCTACTTCATATAGCACCAGTTCAAGACCGATGATTCCGTTTTATATCTTCTATTCTATGTTCGGCTTTCAACGAATTGGTGACTTGGCATGGGCCTCTGGTGATAGTCAGGCAAGAGGATTCTTAATTGGCGCAACTGCAGGACGAACCACCCTTAATGGTGAAGGGTTGCAGCATCAGGATGGGCATAGTTTGATATTGGCAAATACAATTCCAAACTGTAAAAGCTATGATGCTACCTACAGTTATGAGTTAGCAGTGATCATTCAAGATGGACTCAAATGCATGTTTGAGGAAAAACAAAATTGCTTTTATTATCTGACCACTATGAACGAAAATTATACACACCCAGCAATGCCCAAAGGTGCTGAGGATGGAATCATCAAAGGTATGTATCAGTTACTCCCATGCTCTAAGCCGAAATCCAAGCAACATAAGGTAACCTTAATGGGTGCTGGTACTATTTTGAATGAAGTTGTAGCGGCAGCGGCGCTTTTGAAAGAAACCTTTAGTGTGGAAGCCGATATTTGGAGTCTTACCAGTGTCAATGAGCTTGTGCGGGAAGGTCAAGCAGTTGATCGTTGGAATCTATTACATCCCACTGAGGCTCCAAAACGTAGCTACATTGAGCACCAATTGGCAGGTTTGGATAACCCGGTGGTCATTGCGACTGATTACATGAAAGCTTATGCTGAGCAGCTGCGACGTTATATCCCAGCACCTATGCATGTGTTGGGAACCGATGGCTTTGGTCGTAGTGATAGTCGTGAAACCTTACGGAAATTCTTTGAAGTAGATCGCTTTTTTATCGTTGTATCAGCCCTAAAGGGATTAGCTGATACTGGTATTATTGATACTGCAGTGGTTGCCGAGGCAATAACGCAGTATGGAATCGATCCAGAGAAAGCCAATCCTCTTTATAGGTAAATATTATTTGTGGATAGAGCTCTGGGCTAGCATCATTAGGGAAATAAGAGGAAAATTAAGTGGCCAATAAAATTGTAGTAGTTCCAGATTTGGGCGGTGCAGAAACGGTTGACGTTATTGAGCTATGTTTAGCGCAGGGCGAGTCTGTTGATGTAGAGGGCTCTTTGTTGGTTCTTGAGTCTGATAAGGCGACGATGGATGTACCTAGTCCTTCTGAGGGAACCTTGATTAAGTATTTAGTTGCGGAGGGCGATACCGTTAAGGTCGGTGATCCCATTGCTGAACTTGACATAGATTCCGCTTTGTCTGAAGCGGTCGCCGTGTCTGGGGAGGCCTCCGTGCTTGAAGCGAATTTTGAGGCTAAAGTGGATCTTCAATCTGAATCTTCTTTAAACGTTAAAGAACAATTACAAGAAAAAGTCCAGTCATCTACAGATCAGTTGTCTAATGTGCATCAAGACACGCCATTATCTACAGTGAAATCTGATAAAACTGCAGAGGCAAATATCAGTGCCGATGAAAGTGATATTTATGCCGGCCCTGCAGTGCGAATGTTAGCCCGTGAATTAGGTGTTATCTTGTCCGATGTCCGAGGAAGCGGGCCACGTGGTCGAATAGTAAAAGATGATGTCAGTGACTATGTAAAACAGGCGCTGAGCCAAAAAAGTGCTTCTAGCGTGTCAACTGATACGGGGATTCCAGCTATTCCAGCGGTTGACTTTAGTAAGTTTGGCGAAATAGAGACGGTTAAATTGACCAAAATTCAGAAAATTACCGCGGCTAATATGCACCGTAATTGGTTGAATGTTCCTCACGTGACGCAGTTTGACGATGCCGATATTAGTGATCTCGAAGCGTTTCGCAAGTCATTAAAAAAGCAGAGCGAGGCTCGTGGCATTAGGATTTCGCCAGTTGCTTTTATTATAAAAGCCCTAGCGATAGCCTTAGCTGATAATCCGGTTTTTAATCGATCCCTAGCAGCAGATGGTGAAAATGTTATTCAAAAATTTTTTTGCAATATTGGTATGGCGGTAGACACCGATAGAGGGCTGGTGGTCCCTGTGATTCGAAACGTTGATGATATGGGTATCTGGGACATAGCTCAGGCGGTATCAGAGTTGGCCAATAAAGCTAGAGAAGGTAAGCTAACGCCGGCGGAGATGCAAGGGGGTTGTTTTACCTTGTCAAGTTTGGGTGCGATTGGCGGTAAGGGTTTTACGCCTATAGTAAATTCGCCAGAGGCAGGTATCTTGGGCGTGTCCAAGTCAGAAATGAAGCCTGTATGGGACGGTAATGCTTTTGTTCCTAAGTTAATGCTGCCACTTTCCTTGTCCTATGATCATCGATTAATTAATGGTGGTGATGCCGGACGGTTCATGACGCAGGTTGTGGCTCTGTTGAGCGATGTTAGGCTGCTCGCCCTTTAAGCTAATTATTTGGAGTCGTAAAGATGCAATTTCTTCATACTATGGTTCGGATTTCTAATATAGATTCTTCACTTGATTTCTACTGCAAGGGACTGGGTTTAATAGAGGTTGCAAGAAAGGATAGCGAGGCTGGCCGCTTTACGCTGATTTTTTTGGCGGCGCCGGAAGACTTGAAATCTGCATTAAATAATGATGCTCCGCTAGTTGAGCTGACCTATAATTGGGATCCGGAAGACTATAGTGGCGGACGCAATTTTGGCCATCTAGCATTTCGAGTTGAAGATATTTATGCCACCTGTGATCATTTGAGCGCTCTTGGTGTGACAATTAATCGCCCTCCTAGAGACGGTTATATGGCCTTCATAAAATCGCCTGACGGTGTATCCGTAGAGCTACTGCAAGCTGGTGAAGTACTTGCACCAAAAGAGCCTTGGCAGTCTATGGGAAACACCGGTTCATGGTGACTATTGATAGCAAGCTTAGTTTTTGAAGGGTAACATTTTTGTTGCTTGAGCTATGTGCTGCTCTATAGCGCGAGCTTCCTGTGTAACAAATTGCTCAATAGCTTCTCTAAATTGTAGATTTCGAATCCAGTGCATGGAGTGCGTCATCACTGGTCTAAACCCCCTAACCAGTTTGTGCTCGCCTTGGGCGCCCGCGTCATAAAGGGTAAGGCCTTTTCGAATGGCAAATTCAATTCCTTGGTAATAGCATAGTTCAAAGTGCAAAAACGGAAACTCACCAATACTTCCCCAATATCTTCCATACAGGGTTTGATCGTCAAAGAAATACAGTGCACAGGCGATGACATCACCGTCAATATAGGCTACCGCCATGGCTATCTGTTCAGGCATCTGCTTAGCAATTTGTTCAAAAAAATTCCGCGTAAGGTAGCCTCGTGTGCCGTTTCTCTTGGCATAGGTTCGCTCGTATAGATGATAGAATAACGCCCATGTTTGTCCATCAATTTGATCGCCGGGTAACACGTTGATATCTATGTTTTGCCTGACGATATCAGCCCGCTCTTTTTTGATCATTTTGCGTTTTCGTGAGGTCATTGTTGAGAGATAATCGTCAAAGCTCTGATAGTTCTCATTATGCCAATGGTATTGAACGCCCAGTCGGGTGAGTAAGCGAGAATCTTTAAAGCTGGCCATTTGATCTTCACTGGGAAAAAGTAAATGCCAACTAGATGCATCGGTCTCTTCCGCGATTGCGATCACCTCATTAATCATCTCAGTGGCTTGCTCCTTTGAGAGCGGTTGAGTTCCACGGACCCTGTAACCTGTGGATGGTGTAAAGGGTATGGCGGTGACCAACTTAGGATAATAGTCCAAACCATGTTGATGATAGGCATTGGCCCATGCATGATCAAAAACATATTCGCCCATGGAGTGATCTTTAAGATAAAGAGGCATAAAGTCCTCATCGTATTTTAAATGAATTGGGTGCCATCCAGTTTCTGTGCTGGCGCTATTACTTTCTTCTAATGCCTGTAAGAATGTTTCGGTTAGAAATGGGTAGGGGAGAGCTGCCACAGTAGGTCCTATTTTAATTATGCTTCTGAGTGTGCCAAATAGGCAATGAAGCCTGGTGTTTACACCTTTAATAGAAAAATATATTAATATCGTTTACCTACGGATTGCCAAATGGAGCTGATCACTCGAGTTGGAATTTTGGCGGCATCCTAGATAGTTTTTTCAGCTTTAGTCTATCATTCCTTAAAGTTTAATAGCTTTTTAAACGTTTACTAACGGATTTCAGCTTTTTTTAATCCTATTGATACGAAGATCCACCAGCTTGGGGTATCATACACAACCTATTCTTAGGCCGTCTATTAATTTAGTTATTGGAGAATTGTTAATGATAATCAAGCCTCGTGTTCGCGGGTTTATGTGTATTACTAGCCATCCTTTAGGGTGTGAAAAAAACGTGATTAATCAGATTGATTATATAAAACGTCAACCAGTAATTAATGCCCCCAAGCGTGTCTTAGTGATTGGTAGTTCTACAGGGTATGGATTGTCTGCGAGAATTACCGCTGCTTTTGGCTCTGGTGCTTCAACGCTAGGTGTTTTTTTTGAGAAGCCAGGAACTGACCGGAAGCCGGGCACTGCTGGCTGGTATAACAGCGCAGCATTCCATAAGCAAGCGGCAGCTGATGGACTTTATGCGAAGAGTATCAATGGCGATGCTTTTTCCGATGAGATTAAAAAGCGAACTATAGACACTATTATTAATGATTTGGGACAGGTTGATCTTGTTATCTACAGTTTGGCGGCGCCTCGTCGACAGCATCCTCATAGTGGTGAAATATTCAATTCGACTCTAAAGCCTGTGGGTAAAGATATCACTATGCGTGGCATTAATACTGACAAGGAAGTTATTCAAGAATTTAGTCTTGAAGCCGCTTCTGCGCAAGAAATTTCCGATACAGTGGCTGTAATGGGCGGTGAAGATTGGCAAATGTGGTTAGATGCTCTTGCAGATGCGGGCGCTTTAGCACCAGGTGCAAAGACCACTGCATTTACGTATATTGGCGAAAAGATGACCTGGGATCTCTACTGGGATGGCACAATAGGTCAGGCAAAAAAAGATCTGGATAATCGAGTGATCGGTATCCGACAAAAACTATCACACACTGGTGGTGATGCCAGAGTATCGGTGCTTAAGGCAGTGGTTACTCAATCTAGCTCAGCGATTCCTATTATGCCTTTGTATTTGGCGATGCTGTTTCGGGAAATGAAGCTAGATAGCAGCCATGAAGGCTGCATAGAGCAGCTATATCGGCTGTTCACTGAAGGGCTCTATTCAGATGATCCTAGACTTGATGAACAGGGTAGATTGCGCATGGATGAGTTAGAAATGCGGCCAGAGATACAGAGCAAGGTAGCTCAATCATGGGAATCGATTTCTACAGAAAATCTTCACGAATTAACCGACTTTGCTGGTTATAAACATGAGTTTTTAGCGCTTTTTGGTTTTGATATAGACGGTGTTGATTACACTCAGGAGGTTAATCCTGAGGTAGCTATTAAATACCTTGTTGAAAAATAAGATCGTGATTGATAAACGCTCAAAAGGGGCTAAATTTTCTTGGCAGCTAATTGCACCCAAGCACTGGCTATTATGGTTTGGTTTGCTAGTGTGGTGGCTAGTTATCAGACTTCCATTTCCAGTGCTGCTTTTTCTTGGTAAAGGTCTTGGGCTGCTTTTCCATTGTTTTGGTAGTCGAAGAAAATCTATTACCAAAAAAAATATTGAAGTGTGCTTTCCAGAGATGACTGAGACTCAAAGAGCCTCCTTAGTTAGAGATAATTTCATAAACATGGGAATCGCGGTCATGGAAGTCGGTATGGCGTGGTGGTGGCCTAAAAAGCGATTGGCAAAACTATTGCACATAGAAGGCCTGGAAAATCTTAGTTCCGTACCTTCCGATCGCGGTGTCATGTTATTAGGTATTCACTATACAACGCTAGAAATTGGTGGCGCAGGTGTATCAATGAACACTCAGATGGATGGTATGTACAGGGCGCACGGCAATCCAGTTTTTGATTACATCCAAGCACGAGGCAGAATTTCTAAGGGCAGTGGAGACAGTGTTGTTTTTGAGCGTAGCGATGTCAGAGGAACAATGAAGGCGCTAAAATCTGGCCGAACTCTTTGGTATGGACCAGATCAAGATTACGGATTAAAGCAGGGTCTGTTTGCACCCTTTTTTGGTCTTCAGGCCGCAACGGTTTACGCTACCGCTAGATTTGCAGAGAAAACCGGTGCTGCTGTGGTTCCATTTAATCATGTTCGTCTACCGGGAAGTCAAGGCTATAAACTTTCTTTTTTAGCTCCGCTAGAAGGATTTCCCTGTGGCAATGATCTTGCGGATGCCACAAGAATTAATAAATTAGTTGAAGATTTTATCCTACTACAGCCTGATCAGTACCTTTGGGCTCATCGACGATTTAAAAATAGGCCTGCGGGTGAGGCGGATTTATATCAACTTTAACCTGGTTAGATTATGATTTTATGGACGGAATTAAGTGATGTTTACTTATGTAGATGCAGGCTGCTGCACACTATTTGCCGATTAACCCTGATGCTGAGGACAATATAATGATTAAAGGAAGCATCGTTGCTTTAGTGACGCCCATGCATGGGGCAAACCTTGAGGTTGACTGGGCGTCATTAGAAGCATTGCTTGAATGGCATGTTGATCAGGGGTCAGATGCTATCGTTGCGGTTGGTACCACCGGTGAGTCCGCAACGCTCAGTGTCTCAGAACACGCTGCAGTGATTGAATTTGTTGTGAATAAGATTAACGGTCGTATTCCTGTAATTGCTGGTACAGGTGCAAACTCGACCTCTGAGGCGATCCATCTTACTGAGACCGCTAAAAATCTTGGTGCGGATGCTTGTTTGCTGGTAACTCCCTACTACAATAAACCAACTCAACAGGGTTTGATTGAGCACTATAAGGCAATTGCTAGTGCAGTTAGTATTGATCAAATTCTTTATAATGTTCCGGGTAGAACGTCTTGCGACATGCTTCCAGAGACTGTTTTGTCGCTCAGTGAGATTCCAAATGTGGTCGGTATAAAGGAAGCTACTGGCGATTTGGATCGTGCAAAATATCTATTGAAAAATAGTGCAGATGATTTTGCAGTGTATTCTGGAGATGATGCTACGGCATGTAAAATGATGCTTATGGGAGGGCATGGTGATATTTCAGTTACAGCGAACGTTGCACCAAAACTGATGTCAGATATGTGTAGAATGGCGATCGGTGGTGATGCAGTATCGGCAGCTACTTTGGATGCCAGATTAGAGCAACTGCACAGCTCTTTATTCATAGAGGCCAATCCTATACCGGTAAAATGGGCAGTGAGTCAGTTAGGCATGATTGATAATGCCCTGAGGTTACCAATGACTGCATTAAGCCAACAATATTTTAATACTATAACCGCAGCGATGCGCGTTGCTGGTACTATCTAATTAACGATTTATTTAAGGGTTCTTTTCAAGCATGAAAATACTGTCATACGTTATCCTTACCACTATTTTTATCAATTTAACAGGTTGTGGATGGTTGGGCCTTAGAGATCGCACTCAAGACTATTTGTTAGCCGAGGCAACGGAGCCTACAGTAGTGCCTATTGAGCTTGAAAGTAGCCAATTAGGTCAGCTTTATCCATTACCCTCAGTTGAAAACTCGACTGAGCAACTTAGTTCTTTTGAAGTGCCAAGACCCCAGCCGGCATCTGTGAACACCTTCGAAAAGTTAGTTAAAATACAAAGTTTTGATGAGCGGCGTTGGATACTTATTAACATGTCTCCTAGTGAGCTTTGGCCGCGACTACGAAATGTACTCAACCGCAACGGTATACCCTCAGCACGGGCAGAGGGATCTACAGGGTTAATAGAGACCGTCTGGGTTACCTTTTCTTCTGATGAAGACAATGCTCATCGGTTTTTATTTAAAATTGCTCCGGGGGTACAGTTTGATAGTACTGAGATTACGGTGATTCATAATGAGACACCCAAAGGGCAGCAAGATGGGGCTCTTTGGGGCGAAATTTCAGATAATGATCAACGGGAATTAGATATGCTCACCCTCGTTGCCAATGACCTTGCAGGTGCTGAAAACTTTGCTAGTGTATCACTGCTTGCTCAGGATATTGGTGGTGCATCAAAAGTTGATATAGTTTCTTCTGGGGTGACTGATCCCTATATTGATATCAAATTAAGCTTTGATCGCACGTGGGCTTCTGTTCTCTATGCTGCTGAGCGCGGAGGTTTTTCGACCATTGATAAAGATCGTAGCAAAGGCATTCTATTTGTAAAATTTAGCGAATCTACTAGTGAAAGTGACGGATTTTTTAGTAAATTATTTAGTAGGGGCGGTGACGATGAAGTTGTTGTTGCCAATTACCGAATATTAGTCAGTACCAAAGACGGATCTGTTGAAGTAAGTGTAGTGGATGTTAATGATAATAGTATTTCGCGTCCTGAAGCTTTGAGGTTATTAACAATCTTGCGCAGTAATCTATCCTAAAGTAGATGGTGATGCGTTTCGCCTCTTTGGGTAGTGGAAGTAAAGGTAATTGCTCGATCGTTGAGTTTGATGGTACAACCATTTTGATTGATTGTGGCTTCGGTGCTCGCGCTGCCTGTGATCGGCTTGAATTGCTTGGTAAGAGCCCTAGTGAGATATCTGCGATCCTAGTGACCCATGAGCATAGTGACCATTGGAAAGGGGTAGAAGCGCTTTCAAGTAAGTACAACATTCCGGTATATCTTTCTGCAGGTACCTTTCGGGCTCGGAATATGAGTGCCGTGTCTGATAGCTATATTATTATTGATAGTCACAACGATTTCACCGTTGGTAGCCTCTCCATAACACCAGTTCCGGTACCTCATGACGCCTTCGAACCATTACAATTCGTTGTCTTTTCAAGACATCATCGACTCGGCTTTCTCACCGACTTAGGGCATTATACATCACACGTTGTGTCCCTCTACAACGGCTGTGACGCGTTATTGCTGGAGACCAACTATGATGATGATATGCTTGCTTGTGGGCCATATCCTCAGTTTCTAAAAGAACGAGTAAGTGGCCCCTTTGGTCATTTGAGTAACCACCAGGCCAGTGATCTACTACGCAAACTCGACCTATCTAGAATGCAATTTTTGTTAGCAGGCCATGTAAGTGGTAAAAACAATCATACAGAAAGAGTACTGGAGGCATTATCAGCTGATGTTATTGGCTCAATACCTTTGTGTATTGTCGGTCAAGCTGGCGTTACTCCTTGGTTTGAATTAGTCTAGGTCTCAGTTGGCCCTAATACTTTTTATTACGGAATGCAAGAGACTTGATATCTTTTTAGCATAACTGAGGTCCAGTTTTTCCACAGATACACTGTTATCTTAAAAGTGTCTCTTAGGTTAGCTCCGTAAGTTATTGATTATTTGCTTTTATATTTTTAAGTCATTGATTTTATTGGCTATTATTAAATGGTTAAAAAATAACCAATCTGTCTAACTACCCTGTTTTTAATGCATCTATAGAAAAAAGGCACCGTTAATCCACAAAGTTATCCACAGAAATTGTGAGTAACTATTTGTTGTTTTTGAGAACTTAATCAACTATTTACTCTAACTCTGGACGCCATTAAAGCTCCTCTAAAGCTTCATCAAGACATCTTAGCCTATAGTTTACAATGCTTGTATGCTGATGAAAGGTTTTACCGTCTTAGCTTGGATGATAGTGAGCCTGACCGCTACCATTTGTCAAAATAGACAATGGTGTGATTACGATCGCAAGAGTATCACTAACGGCTTAGTGAAATTTGCTCAGTTTCTGCCGATTTTGAGTTGCTCTAATTGTTAGAGATATGGCAATACGTCTGTGGATATAAATATCTAACAGACCCAATTACGCGTTAGTCGCTCTTTATAAAATGATTAATTCTTACACTGTTTTAGAGAATACATCGTAGTGCTAAAGACTTACATCGATGAAACGTCTAATAAGTTTTTTTTCGACTTTTTTATTGCTGAAACTAGCTTCATAATTACAGTAGGTAATAATTCTCTCTAATAGGTTAAATGTGTCTTTGTGGTATATCTATAAAGGGCCAAGATAGGAACAGAGTATGGATAATATAAGGGTAAGTTATACCGAAAAAGCTTGTGCGCATCGTGCGCACAAGCTTGGTTTAAAGCTTGGTGTTGCTGTGGTAGAGCTAGTAAATCAAACTGAAAAATCGCCACGAGCTATAGAATATGTAGATCAATATGATCTGCATGTCAGTCCATCTGGGGTGAGGTTATACCCGCGGGATCGAAAGGTCCATGGCCCAATTCAAGTTGATTTTCTCAGCGGTGTTAATAATCATCGTAGGCGATTTGGCGGAGGAAATGGCCAAGCTATCGCTAAGGCTGTAGGTGTTTCCGGTCGTTTTTATCC
>Ga0233426_10000125_pt1 | contig 87287 bp, 109 predicted proteins | sample SI_118_April2016_6_FD_179875 | JGI IMG/M metagenome (GOLD analysis project Ga0233426, IMG submission 179875) | Seawater microbial communities from Saanich Inlet, British Columbia, Canada - SI_118_April2016_10_MG | ecosystem: Environmental > Aquatic > Marine > Inlet | place: Canada: British... | reverse complement strand
ACCACGGTCTGTAGATTTAACCAACGCGCCTTCAATAATTGCCCAAACGACTCTGTTTGTTCCACCAACAGAAGAACCTGTGGTAACACAGTACCCTATATTATCAGGATTTGACCCAACTGTTAAAGATCCTGCTGTTCCTGGTGTATACAACTTCACTGTTCCAGTTGTATTACCGGTGGGATCACCGACAGCAACAAACGTAGAAGTAATACCAACAGATCCGGAAACGATTTCTAAATGTTCTTCTACACTATAGTCTGAGAGTTTATAGATGAAAGTGGCGTCTGATTGAGAAACCGCTAACCTACTGCCGCCAGCATCAATACTGATAGAAGAACCAAAGCGGATATTGTCTGCGGTGTGCGTAGAATTAATTGTTTGCAACAAATTTCCCGAGATCAAATCATAAACATACACCACCCCTGCCGCATCATGCGTGTCCGACGCGGTTTCTGGTGCACCTATGATCAACAGATTCTGGGATGTTGCTAGAGTTTTACCAAACTCATTGCCTGTCGGTGTCACACTTGGGTTTGATATAGATCTCTCTAATTGGGGATCACCAAAACCGCCAGTGGGAGAATGGAAGATATAAACAGCACCACTAGCAGCACCCTGTGCCTCATAAGGAGAGCCGATGATAGCTCTGTCGCCAGATATCGAAACAGTAAATCCGAAACGATCACCGGCTGAGTTTGAGCTTGTGTCTGGGTTTTGAATAGTACCAACCCAATTTGGACTCGAGACATCATCGATGTTGAAAATATAACACATACCACTAGACTGAGTTATTCCAGCACTGCTGTCTTCATCGGGTGCACTGGCTATCAAGAATGTTCCACCTGAGCTAATTGACATCGCCACGGAAGTGCCAAACGCGTCCCCAGCTGCATTGGCAACCGAGTTGGGGTTTGTGATCGTACTGTCTGGCGTAATGTTTCCAGGTGTTTTTGTGTTTAAGTCATAAAGATAAACCGTCCCCGAATCATCAGGTGCGCCGATCGCTAATATATGCGTGTCGCCTGTAGTTAAATCCATTGCTTGACCGAACAAAGAATCGCTACCCACAGTTCCACCAGCGGGGTCGAGAGCAGTATATAGAAAGTTCATATCATTATCATAGATATCGACTCGACACACACCAGCACCGGTGGGATTTGAGTTGACGCAAATATAATTTCTGTTAACTGTAATATTGGTTCCGAAATCAACGCTGTCTGCAGCGGACTCAACTGTTGTTGTCGACTGTAATATGGCTGCGTCGAAACTAGTATTAAAAGACATGTTTTCGACAGTAGGTTCAACACCAACAGTCAGCATATCTTTGACAAGTGTGATCCCCTTGTCATGACTCGTGATCCAAAGGTCACCGCTGAGATCGTCCCAAGAAAACCCACTGATTTTACCTGCTGTGGGGAAATCAGTAAATTTAACTGGATCTACGATGGACAGAACTTCTGGTTCTGTAGGCACAAAAATATACATGTATGATTGGCGATGGTTTAGTACAAAAATCGCACTGCGGCCATCAGAAAGAACGACATCTTCTTTAGTTGCGTACATATCCTCGTTACTGCCGTTGACACCCAACCTGTAGTGGATTCCGTCCAGCGGAGCTCTCCATTGTGTTTGAACCTCACCGAATGTGTCATTGGAGATCTCGGAAGAGTTGTTGGTAGAATCGTTAAGATACCCTGGATGATCTAAAATTTCTTCTCTATACGAGAACGTGTTATTGTTAGTGCCTGTAATGATTCTACGAGCAATGTTATATGTCGACGAACCCACACCACCACTAGTTGCATAATTAACACGCCAATATTCAGGTAATCTCTTATCTGGAAAGGTAGAAGCGTCAACAGCAACCGAGCCAGTTGTTTGAGCAATATCGAGCGCGTCAAAAAACGGGCCAGTCTTTGTGGGTGTATGCGCATATATATTTTGGGCTTTATTGAAACCCGCCGGCAGAATATCAAACCAAGAATGAGCAAAAGATCGGTTATTTGAATATGACCCAACACCATACATCGTGCCTCGAACACGCCCGAGATCCGTGTCTAATAATTCCTTTGTGTATCTCGCATAATGTGTCTTGTAGAAGTAATCTAGAAAACTGGTTGTGCCTGTGCTTCTAAACTCCTGTTTGTCTTGATACTGTCTTCTCCACAAATTATACTCATCCCCCAGTGTGGGCAATGGAGTCGTGGAAGCATTGCCCATTAACTCATGAGGCTTCTTGATCCCGCCGAGCCATCCATCGCGAAGATAAGTCATATGAAAATCTCTCGCGATTGAATAATTCTTGTATCCGTGCCCAAGAGCAGACACACCAGCGAACCAAAGAGGTTTGGTTATCTCAGTCAAACCCGTTGGTTGCTCAAATACAATTTTGTAGTCGATGATTAGAGTTTCTGTTAACTCTTGGACTACAGCCGGTGAAACGGCAGTATAAGAAAGTATAGGAAGGTCAATATTGTTGGCAGTATAATCATTCCAGTTGGCAATTTTGGTGGTATCATTATGCCCATTTGTGTAGTAAGATGCCCCGAAGCTGGTATTAGAGGAAATTGATAATGCTAGAGTATTTACTGTAAACGCAGTGCCTGTGGGTGGTAGGAATTGTTGTGTTAATTTAATATAGAATTCATTGGTCACTTCATCATACGTCAACCACTCGTATGGCAAAACGCCAGGAATAACATTTCCGAACCTCACCTCAAACCGTGGGTCTGTTTGCAGCTTGGGTTGCTCACTAGCGAGTTCGGTTTTAACTTCATCGGAAGCGATGATGAAAGAGTTACCGATCAAACTCGCGCGAGTACCGTAGGTAAAACGATCGTCGAGCCACCAGCCTGCGGTGTCTCCGGAGGTATTGACCGTGTTTGTTTTAGCGTCATAATATGACGTATCAACTCCAGTAGAAGACATCGTTCGATCAAATGCAAATTCTGTAATTCTATTTTCGATCCAGTCAGTAGTAAAAACAACCTCACCGAGCGCGTTCTGCTTTTGGATTCTATAAAGACCTTTATACATCATTAATTCCTGTAATTCTAATTCCTTGTTAGAGTTAAGCTCGCACCATTTATTCCAATACCACCTGTAATGGGAACAGTGGTTGAATTTGAAGAGCTTTCTGGGGTATATTTATCTAGCTGCAATGTGCTATATTTTGCGATACCTGCGCCGGTCAGTGGCACAGTCGATTGTTGCTTGTTATATTCTACGCCATATCTTAAGATAGTGAACGATGGCGCAAAGACAGTATTGAGCGCACCGGTCAATGGCGATATCGCACTCGAGACAACAGACTCAGGAACATATCTCGTAAGACTCAAGCTTGAAGTTTCTTGTCCGTCTTCTCCAATTTCTGGTGTTAAGCTGGTGTCTATAATATTGACAGAGCTTGATAAACTGCCTGTTGGCGACCCAGTACTATCTGTAGCGTCTAGAGTAATAACTAATGTCTTGTCTCCATCAGTGTCATTATCCGCTGTTGCTAAAATCGACAAAGTTGCTGTGTTGGAAGTTATTGAGAGATCGTTCGACAACGAGGATAAGTTAATATCCCCCGCCGTTACTCCTGTGATAGTGTAACCAACAGTCGTTCCGTCATCAACGTTCGAAGTGTTTATTGTCAGCGTTGCTGTATCTGAATTGTTTTCTTCAATCGAAGAAACATCAAATGCTATTGAATCATACGAAGGAGTCAAACTAGTATCTTGTATCACAACAGAAACGCTCGGCGAACCTGTTCCAAACCCGTCGCTGTCCGTGTCCGCAAGCGTCAATACAAGCGTCTCTTCGCCTTCAGTTATTCTATCGGTCAATACGTTGAATGAAAGTGTCGCGGCGCTGGAGAGCACCGTTAGAGTCCCTGTCAACGAGCTAAGGCTTATGTCATCAACAGTTACGCCAGTAATTGTATAGTCAACCGTAGAAGCGTCTGGTACATTAACGGTGTTTAATGTAAGAGTAACAAGCTCGTTGGCTTCTGTGACAGTAGCAACATCAAACGCTATATTATATGCGACGGAAACATTGACAACAAGTATCGTCGTTGACGCAACAATGTCACCGAGTATGCCGTCTTTTCGCAGATTAATCGTATATGTTTCGTCTTGACTGATCGTATCAAAAACACTGGCTAGACCGAATGAAGCAGTGCTCGAACCAAAGTTGCCTGTTGGAGTAAACGAACCAGAAACAGATTCAAATATACCTGTTGCTGATTCAATTGTCCAGTAGAGAGATTCTAGTTCTTTGTTCTCTATAGAGACATTTACTGTAGTACTGCCACCTTCTGTAATGCTTTCTGAGGCGTTAACGAAGGATATGGTTTCTGGGCCATAAGATGTGTCAAGAACGTTGACTTCTACAGAATCTATTATTGGGCCAACCGTACTTGTTTTTCTTAGGTTTAATGTAAATGTTTCGCCACGATTAGGTCCAGTGTATTCTGTTAATGCGTCTTCAATTGTTTGTAATGTTATTACGCCAAACGCATTAGCAAAATCGCCGGTTAATGAGACTGTTCCTGATATCGCCAAAAAGTCGGAATCGGCAGAACCTTCTAAAGTCCAGTACAAAGAATCCGCTTCAAAATTCACAGAGTTCCAGTTTTGTGTCTCTACGAAGATAGAAGAATCTGTCACACCTTCGCCGATTGAAATTGTTGTTAGGTTGCTTCCTGCTCCGTTGGTAATAAGAATACTTTCAGCGCCGTAAGATGTATCGTCAACAGTTATGGGAAGAAAGGCTACAACGGGAGAAGTCTTACTGGTTGCTCTTATTGATAACTGTCTCGTTTCTCCACCTAATTCAGTAAGAGAATCTGCGATAGTTTCAATAGAAAAAGACCCCGTCGAAGTCGCAAACGAACCAGACAGTTCGAATTGGCCGTCTATGCTTTGAAAGTCTGCTGTTGTGGCGTCATCTAATGTCCAGTAGTATGTTCCTACTGGTGTACTCTGCCCTAACATATTGACCACAACACTTGATCCCTCGGACAAAGTGAGTTCAGTAATTATTGTCACTCCTAATTCGTCTAAGAATTTGATGTCGATTGGAGTAGTAGAAGAATCAATCAAAGTTAATGTTAGGCTGTCTACTGACTCAAGCGCGCCGTTAACATCTTTCTTCAGCGTTAACGTGTAAGTTTGATCTTCTTCTGTGGTCAGGTCGGCAATTGGTTGCAAGGGAAACGAACCAGTAGAATATTCGAAATCACCCGATGTTTGAACTATTCCTGAAGTTGCGGTAAAATCAGAAATCGTCGCAGATTCTAATTTCCACCAGAGAGTCGCTGGTTGCCAATTGTTCGCTTCGACATGTACAAAGAATTCATCTCCTTCATTCAAAGTAAGGTATAACACCCCACTAGTGTCAGAATTCATTAATCGAATTCTTTCCATGTTAGCATAATCAATAAAAAGATAATTCGCTTCATGTATATGAATTTCATTTGTTCTATTATTTGAAGTTACAAATGCGCCACCATCCTTTGTCATCCAAATGTTTCCATCCGGATATAAATCATACGCTGCACCGTCAGTGTCGTAGAAAGTATCAACCTGTTCCCAAGTTTCTCGTTGGCGTTTGAATAACTTTACTGAGCCAAAGTTTCTTTCTGAATTCGGGCCAGCGTCTTCTCTTACTGCAGAAACAAGCCAAGAACCGTCATGATCAAGATAGAAGGAAGAGCCAAAACGATCAGAAAGAACTCCTGGCTCAGAAACATTTTCTGCGTATTCATCATGGATTAATTTAGAGTCAAAAACATATGAGCCAGCATAAAATTTATATACAAACAGAGAACCATGAGCGGCGTCATATGATATCGGATTTAATGACGCGTCATCCGGCGCGTTGATCACTAAGAAACTGCCATCACCACTAAATTCTACTTGAGTTCCCGTAAATCCAACTCTCGGCGCGTCTTGTGCTACTAAAATAGTTTGTTCTAAAGACCACGTAGCACCCACTCTATTGAATACATATGTCACCCCATTACCATAAACAGGACTAGACTCTAGTCGAGGTATAGAAGAAACTGCGAGTTTGCTTCCGGTTTCTGTAATGGAAATGCTTTGACCAAAAGCGGGGTAGCCTAGTGCCATACCGTCCGGATTTGCTATTTTTTCTTGCAGCGACCAGACGCCCGATTCGTCTTTGTTGTAAATATAAACAGAACCTAAATTTGCGTTACCGTTAGACAAATCATTTCGAGCAGCGACAACTACATAGTCTCCGTCTTGGTTTATCCTAACTTCTCGCCCAAACCATCCGTTGTCGCTAAAGGTCGCGTCGTGAGTCCATGTATCAACATCATTGAGACAGCTTCTAGAATAAATGTGTATGTAACCCAATTCTGTAGAGTCGTCAGATTCGGAAGGTTGAGCAACCACAAGATAGTAACCATTCTCGCTGATTGAAACGCTTTCGCCGAAACCTGGAAGTTCGGTCTCTAGAGGACTATAAAGTGTTGTGTTTAATTCCCAGTTCGACGGTTGGTTCAAATAATCTGCACCATAATGACTGTTACGCTTCATTATTTGTACAGCGCGGCGCGGGGGAACTGCGTTGCCATCGCTAGAAGAAACCAACCAAATACCGTTACGGCTAAACGCGATGTGATCCCCAAAGGAAATATCGTTAACAACTGGAGAAGTTATCTCAACTTTATTGTGTGTAGACCAATCAACATTGTATGAGACCATTGTAGTGTCGGCCAACAGGTATGTGTTGTCAGCTGAAATTATGGTGTCGTCGACAGTAAGGAATCCGCCGATAGAAGAATCTACTACGAGAGTGATTTCGAATAATGTCTTTCTTTTAGAAAAGGTTTCAGTAACAGAGTAAACAATCTGTTCTGTGCCGATAAAATTGGGTCGTGGGCGGTATGTCAAGACACCAGTGTCGATATCTAAATCATAATCACCATTATCTACATTCGCGCTTTCTACACAAAACTTAACGGGTTCGCCTGAAGAAATGTATGTTCCTTCTAACAGGTTTAATACGTTTACTTGGTTGGTGTACATCTGAATGTTACCGGATGGCGCGGTAAGTTTCCAATAATTGTCTATGTCTCTTTTTGCAATTGGAACAAGCTGTCGGTCGACATAGTTGCCATCAACCCGCGCAGCTTCGCCTGGTTTGTAGTTAAGAGTTCCGTCAAACGACAGTAATGGGGTATTTTTCTTATCACTCATAAGCTGTATTTATAGCCCTTCTCTACAAGACTTCGGCTTGCTCGATTGCGAAATGCTCTCCGTAAACTCTGGTCACAACAGACGCAACAGGCGCTGCAGGTGAACCGAATTCATATTCGTCTCCAGGAGCAGGTAAATTTTCTAATTCGAAAGAATCTTCACTGACAATTAAAACCTTTGCACCCAGATACATTCCAGCTGGGTGTACAAACAATTTGTAGATCTCTTCCCATTGAGCGATCGATAAACCAACTTTCAGGAGAATGGAAAACGTTTGATATAATTCGTTGTCTGTGATGTACGAAAGCGAATCTGGCCCGATAGCCGATTGACCCACTTTGAATATTTTTTCTTTGGGGTATTCTATTTCAGGGTCGATTCCATAAAAACTTCTAAAAAACCATTGTATAGAATACTTCGAGCCTTTAGACTTAAACAGCACGCTTGAGAAATTGGCTGCGGCTCTTTTATCAGGAAACCCTTGAAAATAGCTTTGACCCAACAAAAGTTCGTCTTCGATAAACTGCAGAAGTCTTTCGTCTGTTTGTGTAATATCTCGCGTAGTGAATAAATGATTAAAGAGATCAGTAGTCTCGTGCGCGTCATCAAATTTATAATATGCTTTTAGTAAAGAAATTAATTTCGGGTATTGCTCAACAAAATGTTCGGGCAATACATTCTCTACTTGCGGGTCGCGAAAGTTAAACGCCCGTCTATTTTTATCTTCTAAACCGCGATGTGACATAGTATGATATTATTAATTAATAGTTAATGTTATGGTAAATGTTTCAGTAACACCCATACCAACTTCAACCGCAACTTGGAACGTTACGATTCCTGTATAAGAATTATCCGGAGTATATACCCAAACCCCTGTTTGAGAATCGATCGTAGCAGACCCGTATGATGGGTCAGAAGATATAGCAAACGCGTCACCAGTAATAGGTTCTATGGTATTATCTATAATGAGAGTTCCAGTAATATCTTCACCAGAATGTAAACCAGACCCAGTGTTTCCTCTCGGGTCATTCGCGCTCATAGCAAAATACGATAGCAACTTTGTCTCATCGTCGTAATCATAATAACTGACTTCAACATCATTAATAACGCTTGACGCGTCGTTAATGCGTTTATACAAATTGATCTTCATATCAAAATCTAATTGATACACGATTGTTCTTCTCGCGTCCAATGAACCTTCATAATCATCTGAGAATGTTATGGCTTCTAATTTAATCGGGACGTCTTCTTTAACGTCAGGAAAATCGTCAAGAGGCCTCATTGTGACTGTATACTGTGGAGTAAAATATGGCAAAATTTGTTCTACAACCTGCAACGCGTCGTCTTGATTCTTTGCGTATACGCTAAGTTGAAATTGTATGTTATAAGGAACAGGAGTGTACATCTTATATGCTGTTGAAGCAGAAGACGCCATTGCCATCGAATTCATTTTGGGTAGTTGGCGGGAAGGATCGTAATTCATCGCCAATATTTCGAAAGACATTCTCGGTAGCTTGATTGCTACTTGCCTTTCTTGATTCTCGCCATTGTCCATTTGAGCAATGCGCTCTAAGAAATTACGACTGGGGCCATAGCTGAGAGGAACCTTCACTTGGCTCAAAGTCCCACCACCCGAGTTTTTTCTAATAACATTAATGTTATTGAATAAAGATCCGAACACTGCAACAGATTTGCGTATTCTTTGATGGTAAAACCAAGAGCCAAACATAAAAAAGGTGCCTTTATTCGTTAATAATTACTTCTTTATTTAGTAGTAATTGCAAACAAATTCGGGCAATATTAAGTTAAAATTACTTGGCAGCTTTCTTAGCAGCCCTTTCAGCCTTGCGAGCAGCTACTCTTTCCGCGTGAGCGGCTTTATTAGCTTCTTGAGCTGCAATGCGTTCTTCTTTAGACCTTGGCATATTATGCCCTCCTTAGAGTTAGTACCTCTCCCCGAAGGGAGAGGGTTTTAGTTTAACGTTAGTACGTCTTATGCGTCAACAGCGTGACGAACGACTTTGTGTACCATTGCATCAGTAGTTGCAGCAGTTACTGACAGTTCAACGTTACCGGAAACGATTGCTGCTGAGAAATCAGCTTCAGCAGAATCACCAGTATAGAGAGTACCGAATTCAGTGACGTGAGTATTAGTCCCATCATGAATCAACAGAATTTCTGTTGACTGGTACTTGCTATCAGTTGTGTTGGTCGTCTGTACAGTGAACTTGGCTGAACGGAAATCCGCAGCAGCAAAGGTATCAAGGACAGTCGGAGTAACAGATGAAGTAGATACTGAACCGGTCTTGGTAGCTGTACCAGCCATTACCAATGAAGTCGCAGAAAGATTGAAAGAATCGTCTGAATCTTTGAATCGAATACGATCAACACCGTCAGTGCGCATTACAACGTCTTTAGCGAACGCGTCAGCGTAGTAGCCTATAGCGATACCTTGAGCGCCTTGAACTGTAGCGTACCCACCAATTGCGACACCATATGATCCAGCAGATGTTGCAGAGTAACCAATACCGATTGAACCACCTGCAGATGAGTTTAATGATTTCGCTTTCGCACCAACCATTACACCCTTATCAGAAAGATCCTGGGTATAAGCACCAAACAACGTTGAATACTGCCCTTTGGCGTCAGCTTTAAAGCCGACAACTGTAGAGTATTCGAAGTCAGTGGCGGCGCCGTAACCAATAGCAATAGAACCATATCCGTTAATCGAGATATCGTGACCAATTGCAACTGACGCGCCATCGTTAGCGTTAACGAAGCCACCGATAACAACAGAGTAATCAGAAGATGCACTCGACTCATACCCCATTACAATAGAGTATTTGTTGGTATCAGTGACAGTTGCCAGCGCGCCCACTGCAATTGACTTGTAACCCGCTGAAGCTTCGACACCCAAAGAAGTAGCGTAAGCGCCTTGACCTTTTGCGTTATAACCGATTACAGTTGCCTTATACGAGCCTGAAGTAGTCCACGCATTCGCACCGACTACAGTACTGTAGTAGGAGCCATCATCGATAAACGCAAATGTGCCGACTGCGGTGCCGTATTGAGACCCGCCTTGAACTTCTGCGCCATAACCGAGGGCAGTAGCGTAGTAACTATTTTCGCCGACTTCTGCTGCGTACCCTACTGACGTAGTGTATTTTGAGCTAGATCGTGCCCATGACCCAATGGACGTAGTTTTGTACTGGTAAGCAGTGGTCTCTCGGTAACCAGCATAGTAACCAACAGCGACGTTGTATTTACCAGCTTCATACCCAGTGCCGCCAAGGACATGCCCACCCGCATTCCAACCAACCAAGACAGAAGATTGCTCTTTTGCTGCTGTTGGGCTTGTGGCTCTTTCGCCACCAGCGAAATTACCCAAGAATGTTGAGTAACCGATTGAGTCACTTGCGAACGCGGTTACAACACCAACGCCAGCACCGAAGTCGTAACCTCCAGTGTGGAAGTACTTGTTATGTGTCAACACGCGTGAATAGTTGTATCCACTGTGCGCACTTGTACCAAGTGTGATGTTACCGATAGCGGTATAAAGGTTACCAGCATGAGTACCTACGTCACCGTAGTAAGAAGTGATTGAACCGTTATACGCATAGATTTCACCACTCTTTGAGTAGATGTTACCTGCGTCAGTTTCAAAACCAACTGAACCGTAACCAGGATCAATCGTGCCAGCAACAACCTTATTGATGAAAATATCAGCAGATGAATCTACAGACATTACACCAGCAGTGAAGTCGAGACCATGTCCAGCTTGGATACCAGCACCTGCTGTAGCAGAGATAATACCAGTTGCAGGATCATAAGAGATTGAACCAGTACCAGAAACCGCGTTCTTGGCGTCTGAGTCTGCGCGAGCAGTCGTGTAGTACAAGTTGTCGCCTTCTGATAAATCAGTAGTCGACTTAGCAACAAAGGCTGCATCGATATCAGAATCAACTCGAGCCAATGTGTAGTACTTGTTCGTGCCTTCTGACAAGTCAGAAGTAGAGCTGGCAGTTAAGTCTGAATCAAACCCTTGGTAAATACCAGTAAGAGTTGTACCAGAAATAGCGCCGGCAGAAGTTACACTAGAAACTTCGATCGCACCAGCTACAAGAGCAGCTGCTGAGAAGGTAGGATCAGCAATATCAACAACGTTAGTTGATTCTAAGTCTTGAGTCAAGCCTTGGAACAAGTGGTATTTTTGCGTCGTCGCGTCACGGAATAGACCCGTATGCATTTGATCAATACCATCAGAGTAGTGAGATACGAAACCCATGTCCAAAACGTCAGAAGCATCGTTGCTGTCTGCGAGGTGGAGGAGAGGATCGTTGATTGTTACAGTAGTTGAATTAACTGTAGTAGTTGTACCGTTAACTGTTAAGTCGCCAGCCAATACCAAGTTGTTAAATTCAACGTCATCGCCAGAACCAAGTGCCTGACCTGCAGAGATAACACCAGTAGCTGCATCATAAGAGATACCAGTACCAGCAGACATCAAGCCACGTACTTCAGCGTCAGTTCTTTCTGTGAAAGAAACTACACCAGTAGCTGGGTCGTAAGACAGATCACCACCAGCTGATAAATGAGCGCGAACCTCAGAAGCTGAAGGTCCAGTAACTGTGATAACACCAGTAGCTGCATCGTAAGAAGCAGAGCCATCGCCGCCTGCATCAGTAACACTGATTAAACCGCGAACTTCAGCGTCAGTTCTTTCTGTGAAAGAAAATACACCAGTAGCCGAGTCATAAGCGAGATCGCCGCCTGCAGACAAATGTGCACGTACTTCAGAGGCAGAAGGGCCAGTGAACGTAAATGCGCCAGTAGCTGCATCGTAAGTTAAAGAACCGTCGCCACCAGCATCAACTGCTGATAAAGAAGCGCGGACTTCAGAGGCCGAAGGGCCAGTATATGTTAAAACACCAGTTGAAGCGTTGTACGAAAGTGCACCATCGCCGCCAGTGTCGTTAACAGACAGAACAGGAATTGGAAGTTCAGTTACAGCAGATACGCGACCTTTCGCGTCAAGTGTAACAGAAACGCGTTTGGCAGAATCGCCATACGTTCCAGCTGTGCCAACGTCAGGTAACGTATTACCACTGATCGGAGCTACAAGCTCCCCCTGTGCATTTACGATTAACTGGCCGCCAGCCTCAAGCCCGCTCTTTAGAACGAAATTGTGGTTAGATTGAGACATAATTGTCCTCCATTTGTTTATAGAATATTACAAAGGAATCACAAAAGAGTAAGAAATCAAATATCAATTGATTGTCTTATCACCTTAAAAGTCATATTGTTAGACGTAGACGGGGTACATAATAATCGAACTTCGCCGCCGAAAACATCGGCAGAGAAACTTGCTTCTTCATCCTGTCCAGTATATATACTACCGAATTCAGTAATGTGAGTGTCCGTATTGTCTTGAAGCAGAAGAATTTCTGATGTGTGAAAGGTAGATTGTGTGTGATTTTCTACCTGTAGAGTATATCTAGCCGATCTGTATTTTGAGACCGGAAATGTATCTAGAGTTGTTACTGATACATCGTTTGTTTGTGTTACGATAGTGTCGATGGTCATTTGACCTGAAATTTTAACACTACCTGTAAAAAAAGTATTTTGGCTCGAGTCAATCAACATCCCGACATTACCTTCGCCATCAGATAAAACAACTTGGTTGCTTTTTCCTATGATGTCTGTTCCATCGTTACTGCCAATTATGACATTATTGTTTCCGAGAGTGAGCGCCGAACCAGCAGAACCTCCTAGTGCTAGGTTGTTTGATCCTGTCGCCATCCGTAGAGCGTCTTTACCCACGGCAGTATTATCTGTTCCGATTTGATTGGAATACAATGAGCGGTAGCCAACGCTGACATTATCAGAACCGCTGACATTAGATCGTAAAGATTCGGTGCCTGTCGAAGTATTTCTGCTACCACCAACATTACTCAGTTGAGACTGAGTTCCAAGCGCAGTATTCATTTCACCATTGGAATTAGACTTTAACGCTTTAGACCCTAGCCCAACATTATACTGTCCAACAAGATTAGGGTTTTGTAACGATTCTCGACCGACTGCAACATTAGTAGCGATCCCGTTACTCCCCATAGACAGCATGTGCTGCCCGTTTAATTTGTATGAGCGAGTATTGGACCCACCACCAAGACCACCCATCTCAATAGAACCAGAATCGAGAAGGTTATAACTTCCTTGTTTGTGGTATACTTCACCGATATGCCAATTCAAGTCAGGTAAATCTGTAAGATCGTTATAACTACCCGAAAGAGATGCTGCTGGCAACTGGCTAACAATAACAAGCACGTCAGTTAAAGACCCAGAAGAATCTGTTAACTGAGAAATGTCTGAAGGAACAAACGGTCTGTTAATTAAATCATCATAATCTCCGGAAGTAGCAACGTCTGCGAAATCACCGCCGCCAGTAGCGGCAAACAGTTCTCCAAAGTTATCATTAACCTTGGAGAACGCGTCTCGTAAAGTGTCGCCTGTTCTGTCGTTGACATTAGACCCGATGTATATTAATTGCTTTGGCATGTTTAAAAATTAAACCTGTTTTTAGTCTTTATTTATATAAGTTTGCCAAACTTTGGTTTTCTAATTGTGAAAGATCTGTCAAAGAAGTTTGTGGTTGCGGTTGCTGGGCCTGTTGAGGAGCCGGTTGTGCTTGTGGGCTATTAGTCTCCAGTGTTTTAGCGTAAGCTGAAGCTTCCGCAGTTACTCTCTCAGATTGTTGGATTTCTTCGGGTGTTCTATTGTCGATCCCAACCCAATTCAAACGTTGTTTGGGAAAATCTGGGCTTCTCCAGAACGATCGGTTTGCGTATTTGTTCCAAACCATTGGAGACATAACGGTAGGACGTTCTACAAACTCGACCTTCTGTTTCACATCGTGAAGACCATCTAGTCCGAGCTCGGCGTCATACTCGTCATATGTTTTCGCAACATTATTATAATCATGAGCATAGTATTCTTCTCCTAAGAAGTCGTATACTAATCGCATACAACCTTCAGGATCTTGCGCCAGAGCTTCATATTCCAAATACATGATATGTTCTCTGTTTTCTGGGCAGTTAAGTGAATGTTGAACCAGCGACAGTGGCCCAGTAACAAACCCGCTCTGCGCGCCCATTTCACCCATTAAGAATGCTGCACGTTCATTTGATCCTGGCCAGTTTTGTTGGCCGAAAATTGCTTTAAGAGTTAATGGGTTTTTGTTGTTCAACCTTTCAACCGAATCGAGAATCCAAGGGATGTGTCTGAGACAAACAATCATTTTGAATTCTGGGAATAATTTTTTCAGCCTTCCTGTGGCACCTGTCCAAGCGCGGTTCGTATTGAAAACTACTTCTGGGGCGTCTTTGTACTGCACTTCAAACAACGACCGAACCATTTCTAATCTGGTTTCTTCGGTGACTGTAGTTCGCCCACCCAACGCTTGACTATCGTTGAAGAAGATGGAATCACTAAACCCTAGCATAGAATCCGTGATTCCTGTTTGAAATTTAGGGTTTTGATCTAAAATCGAACTCAAAAGGGTTGAACCTGAACGCGGTAGTCCAGAAATAAAATTATACTTCCTCATGTAATATACCTCAAATTAAAATGTATCGCCGAATGGATTCGACTCTGTAAAATCTATGAATGAATCGCCAATGGTGTCAAAGGTATCATTCTGGCTTGTTCGCTGAGTATTTATTAGTTCTTCTATGACGGTTATGTTGCCAGTAGCAGAAGAAACGTCAGCCAAGATTTGAGCACCATTAACAACAAACTCGTGATACTCTCCGTCGTCTGCGCCAATGTGGGCCAAATAAAGTTTAGACGCCGCGCTATCCCAATTGACAACCTCGCCCTGCATCGATGTATTATTAGTTAACGCTTGTGTAATAACCTCACCAACTTGGAAATCACCAACTACTGAATCTAACGTCAAGACGTGTTGATAAGCAAACGCTTTTTCGACATCGTCAATACTTTCAATACCAGTGTCGAAATTCTCATCGTTATACTCAAACAGCTCGCAGGTCATTCTGAACACTGGTAAGTTTTTCAGCTGGTAGAATGGAGTTTCGTCCTGGACGAGTGTTATTTGGAATATGGAGTTTGATAAGGGCAAGTGTATCAAATCGCCTTCTCGGGGACGATAGAAGGGTCTCTCGGCGCTTTCTTCATTAGGTTTAACCACGGTATCCCACCGGCGGCGTGCAACAACAAAGGTACACACGTCTCTGATCTCGATTCCGAATTTAGTGAACAGATCACCTTCGCCGTCAAACCCCTCAGTATTTTCTAAATACATTTCGATTTGATATGCGTTCTCGAATTTCGAGGGGACGTCGTCTTTAAATATTTCGTCTTTGTTTACGATTTCTCTTGGCAAATACCAAACGTCTTGCCCATAAAACTGCAATGATTCAACCACAAGGTCTTCGTAAAACGTTTGTTCTAGAGTAGTACCTTGACTAAAATACGAATTAGTAGTCATATTATCCTACGAAAAAATCTGGTGGAAACTCTTGTTCTAATCTGAGTTTTTCTTCTAGTGTTTGCAATTCCTGAGTAGCGTCGTCGTACATTTGTCTGCCGTTGACTGTGATTCCTCCAGGTAATTGTATTCCTTCGAATTTACTCATATTCATCCCCCATTGTTGTTTAATGGCGGAAGTAACATAATTCTTAAGAAACATGTCGTTGTAGATACTCAGGTTTGATTCTGGACTCAATATTTGATATATCTCGGCCATTAAGAAATCGCCTTCTTTGATATCGCCATCAGTAAAATCGCCGTAAATGTACAGTCTGTCTTGATGTCTCGAGAATTGGACACTAGGAGTTCCGTGGAGTTGCATGTCTACCATTTCCATGTATTGCTGCATCTGGTAGAAATATGCCATATCACCAGCAAAACTGATGAAGTCGCCCATTGAGTTCAACATCATTTGATATCGAAGATCAAACATTCCGGAAGCGCCAAATGTGTTGGTGACAGGGAATAGCTTCGAAATAAACAAAACATCAGTTGAGATCGGAATATAGCCGTTAGCTATATCAGAAGCGGTCACCAAATGTTTCATGTACGTTCTTAACGTCGCGTCGCTATGATACTCTTGATACAACTGCAGAGCGTCATCGACTTTATCTTCAACTTGTTCTGTCGCGACGTTTACTTCGATAACCGGTGCACCCAGTCTGCGTAGACAATGGTCGATCAGTGACTGTCTTGAATTAACAATCGCCATTACGTTTCCTTGATATTAGTAAATTTACGGTTCTATTTATATCAATCGGGAGCTTTGTTTTTTGTAATTCCTAATTTGATGTGTTTATACCACACCCGTTCATGGGCATAGTAAAGAAACATTTTGGTCAGCACTTCAACACTGGCGATACTAGCGGCCCAAGCAGTTTCGCCTGTTATGAGCCAAGCGATTATAAAAGTGTCGGTGGTCGCCAAAACTCTCCATGTTAGAGTTTTAGCTATATGTCTTGTTTGAGATACTTCAGTCATTTCGTTAGGATGCATTCGTAAGTTTGTTGTGCACTATAACACCGTTGGCAACATATGTATCGTTACCGTCTATCTCTGGTGTGTCTTCTCCTGATACGTTTAGAGAATATACAAGCACATCTCTGGTGTCTTCTACGATGTCTTGGACTATTTCTTCGAATTCATCACCGTTTCTTCTAATTCGTATCCAGCGATCTCCTGCCACCAATTCTTTTATTTCCAGCGTTGGGTGTAAGTTTCTGCTTCTTTCAACTTCTATTGCCGCCCAACCTTCAGAAGTTAGAATCGGGTGGGTGCCTGTAACCTCAATTTGATTGTTAATAGTATAAATGGCTCGTGTGCCTGAAAGAGTTGTATTAGTTATCACAGTATTAATCACGCCATTCTGTCCCCAGACTCTTGTGTCAGGAGCCAATTGTTCGATAGGTTTAAGCGTAAAATCATGCAACGTTATTAACGTCCCCGCTACAAAACAACCGGAGCTGCCTGCAACCGTAGGTGTAACCGCTGGTGGCGTAGGTGTAACCGCTGGTGGCGTAGGTGTAACCGCTGGTGGCGTAGGTGTAACCGCTGGTGGCGTAGGTGTAACCGCTGGTGGCGTAGGTGTAACCGCCGGTGGCGTAGGTGTAACCGCCGGTGGTGTAACACCAGTGGAAACAAAGTCTATCGATGTTGAATCCGAAGCTGATCTACTGGTGTCTGCAGTGACACGCACAGAAATCGTAAGGGTAGTTGTCGAAGTGCTCGAATCTCCAGTTGCTTTCGAGAAAGTTATCCAACCAGGGTGGGTTGACGAATTATACCATTGGTTCCAATCGAGAAAAGTATTTGATGCTCCTAGTTGCTTTAACGCTGCACCTGTTGTTGTACTAACTTCTGCTTTCCATTGGTAATCACTAGCGACTTCGCCAGCGGGCAACCAAGTGGAAATATCATTGCTCGAGCTCCCGCCACTGGCGCTAACAATGTTCTTAATTTTACCGTCATCGGCTATATCAATCCGAGTTCCATAAGTTCCATCAGGTATCCAACCAGACGTAAAGCCTTCCGCGTCAATATCTACCCAATTCATAGTAATGGAGTATGCTGCACCAAGAGCCACTACTGGTGTCGCCGCCTGTCGTGTTACTGTAATTGGGGCAGTGGCAGTAACAGTAGTAGGATCCGCGCCTGCTGTGAATGCTGTTAGCGTTGTACTAAATTCGCCTTCGCCATTGTAGGGGCCGTTTACCATTGTACCCGATGCTCCTAATGTGTAAACTCCAACGCTACCTGTTAATTTTACTGAAGTCGCCCCAGTTACGTCCCAATGAAGTGTATTAGATTGACCCACAAGTATAGATGCTGGGCTCCAGTAGAAATGGTTAATTACTGGTGAAGCTGGCGTAGGTGTAACCGTAGGTGTAACCGTAGGTGGTGTAACCGGCGTTGTCGCTGCAGCCGAAAAATAAATATCAAAATAATATGACGCCGATTCCTCACCCTCATTAAAATTAATTCTGATCTTATTTGCAGAATTGGTTTTATGTTTGATATACAAAAAAGACTGTCGATGGAGGTCACCAGCACTACCCTCAATAGCAGGACTAGTGAGTTTCGGCGTTTCTGAATCGTTACTATACCATGTTTGATTATCAATAGACCATTCCCAGTCAGCATCCGCAGCAGTGGTTTGTGACGAGACTATAGACCAAGGCATTTGGTATTCAAGCTCCATCTGCGTATTATAACTAACGGCATTGAACGCATTGAACGTAAAAATCCCAAATTGGTCTTCTTTTAGAGATGTCGCTTGACCACTAAGAAAATTATCTGGATCGTTTAACCCATAGAAAAAGGTAGTATTTCCTGTCAATCCATCCGTTCCTGCGTTATTGACACCACTAAACAACAAAACATTAATGCTGGTGTCTCTTAACCGGAACATATCCCAGTCTTGCCAATTATCTCCGAATCCGACGCGCACTATCCAGTTTTCTCCAAATGTCGCCACATTACTTCCATCACCATTTCCATCGCGCTCAGTTGTATAATCTGCTTTTGGGCGGATGTTAAATGATCCCGTACCTTCGGGGGTGAATCCTACTGTTCCGAACACCGCGTGGAAATCTGCTGTTGTTGCTTCAGCGCCAGCAGCGGTAAATATTTTCCAATCTAGAACAACAGCTTCTGGATCTGTTACATTCGTGGCCGTAACAGAGACTGAATAATTAGTGTCGTCTTCCTTCATGTCAGGCGCAGTCACAGAATATGCCGCCGGTTCTTTTACTGTAACTGGGGTAGTGGCAGTAACAGTAGTAGGATCCGCGGCTGCATTAAATGCTGTTATTGTTGTACTAAATTCGCCGGCAGTCAAATACGGTCCATTTAGCATTGTACCCGATGCTCCTTTTGATGGGTAATCTCCAGTGTCACCTGATAATCCTACCGAAGTTGCCCCAGTTACGTCCCAATGGAGTGTATTTTTTTCACCCACAACTATAGTTGCTGGATCCCAGTAGAAATGGTTAATTACTGGTGTAGGTTCATTTACTGTAATTGGGGCAGTGGCAGTAACAGTAGTAGGATCCGCTCCTGCTGTGAATGCTGTTATTGTTGTACTAAATTCGCCGGCAGTCAAATACGGTCCATTTAGCATTGTACCCGATGCTCCTTTTGATGGGTAATCTCCAGTGTCACCTGATAATCCTACCGAAGTTGCCCCAGTTACGTCCCAATGGAGTGTATTAGATTGACCCACAAGTATAGTTGCTGGATCCCAGTAGAAATGGTTAATTACTGGTGAATCTGGCGTAGGTGTAACACCAGTGGAAACAAAGTCTATCGATGTTGAATCCGAAGCTGATCTACTGGTGTCTGCAATGACACGCATAGAAATCGTAAGGGTAGTTGTCGAAGTGCTCGAATCTCCAGCTGCTTTCGAGAAAGTTATCCAAGCGGGTTTGGTGGATGCATTATACCATTGGTTCCAATCGAGAAAAGTATTTGATGCTCCTAGTTGCTTTAACGCTGCACCTGTTGTTATATCAACTTCTGCTTTCCATTCGTAATCACTAGCGACTTCGCCAGCAGGCAACCAAGTGGAAATATCAGCGCTCGAGCTCCCGCCACTGGCGCTAACAATGTTCTTAATTTTACCGTCATCGGCTATATCAATCCGAGTTCCATAAGTTCCATCAGGTATCCAACCACCCGCAAAGCCTTCCGCGTTAATATCTACCCAATTCGCACTAAGGGAGTATGCTGCACCAAGATCCACTACTGGTGAAGCTGGCGTAGGTGTAACCGTAGGTGTAACCGTAGGTGTAACCGTAGGTGTAACCGTAGGTGTAACCGTAGGTGGTGTAACCGTAGGTGTAACCGTCGGTGTAACCGTCGGTGGTGTAACCGTCGGTGGCGTTGTCGCTGTAGCCGAAAAATAAATATCAAAATAATATGACGTCGATCCCTCAAAAACAATTCTGATCTTATTTGCAGAATTGGTTTTATGTTTGATATACAAAAAAGACTGTCGATGGAGGTCATCAACACTACCCTCAATAGCAGGACTAGTGAGTTTCGTTGTTGAAGCGTTACTATACCATGTGTCATTATCAATAGACCATTCCCAGTCAGCATCCGCAGCAGTGGTTTGTGTCGAGTCTATAGACCAAGGCATTTGATATCCAAGCTCCATTTGCACATTATATCCAACGGCATTGAACGCATTGAATATAAAAATCCCGTATTGGTCTTCTTTTAGAGATGTTGCTTGACCACTAAGAACATCACCTGGAGTGTTAAACCCATAGAAAAAAGTAGTATTTCCTGTCAATCCATCCGTTCCTGCGTTATCAACACCACTAAACAACAAAGCATTAATGCTGGTGTCTCTTAACCGGAACGTATCCCAGTCTTGCCAATTATCTTCTCCGAATCCGATGCGCACTATCCAGTTTTCTCCGAATGTCGTCACATCACTTCCCACACCATTTCCATCACGCTCAGTTGTATAATCTGCTTTTGGGCTGATGTTAAATGATCCCGCGCCTTCTGCGTTGAATCCTACTGTTCCCGACACCACGTGGAAATCTGCTGTTGTTGCATCATCGCCAGCAGCGGTAAATATTTTCCAATCTAGAACAACATCTTCTGGATCTGTTACATTCGTGGCCGTAACAGAGACTGAATAATTAGTGTCGTCTTCCTTCATGTCAGGCGCAGTCACAGAATATCCTGCAATCAAGGGGGTAACAACATTAATGTCTGCAGATGAACTAACTGTTACTGTGCCACCAGAACCGTTAGGGCCAAATGCTTCAACGGTGACTCGTCCTACTTTATCTACAGCGGCAGGTAAAGTCCATGTCACATCGCGTGTCCAAGCGGCGCGCTGCTGGGTAATCGTTGTAACAGGTTCGCCCACAAATCCATAATGAATCACTACTGAAGTTGCGTTTGATGTGGCGTAACTATATGACACCTCACCCCCCGAAGTGACTTCGTCCGCGCTCCAAGAAAGAGAATCGATAGAAACTCCGGATGGTGTGAGACCGTCTTCAATCGCGATCGCGAAATCATCAAGAACAACGGAAAAATCAGCCAACAAAGACACTTGTAGCTTTACCTTTCTTTGGTTCTGGACGCCATATCGTTGTTTGATTTTTATAGGAATCGTTTCGATCTTTGTTGTGTCAGAATTGACACACGTGTGCTCTCCGCTTCTTCCGTTAAAGTCGTTTTCTGAAGCGAGAGCTACAACCCCAGTAGCATTAATCAATCGCCAATACAATATAGTGCCGTTATCAATATCTTCTGTCGTGACCGTATAATTTTTGGTTATGTCTGCCATTAAGGAGCGCCTTCTGGTGTATCGTAAACAGTGCTATCGCCAGAAATCGTCGCAGAGGGGTTTGATTGCACTGGGCTTACGATCTTGATGTAAAGGCCATTATCTGTAGTATATCGAGCAATTTCAACCGACCCTGATTGACCAATTGGTGCATTTATCAAACAAACAAGGTCGAATAATTCGTCTGCGGTGTCCGCGTCGTCTACAATTTGAATCGGAATTAAAGCGTGATTGTCTACTAGGTTTACTGTACCTGAAGTTGCGACAAAATCAGAAGCGTCTGCCCAACCTGCACCGGTCAAAGTGAAACGCGTCTCCCACCAAATCGTCTGATCGGCAAGATTAGTTGTATTCAGATCATAGTAGTAAGTTGTTGACATGGTATCTACTTATAATGATTGTTACTGTTATACAGGTAACACGTCTAATTTGTGCCAGTCGATCTTGTCGTCATCTGGGTCATCCGCAGGAGTCGTATTGTCTGAAGGACTCGTAGAATCCGTTTCAGACGCAGGCGAGGTATATTCCCCAAACCGACTCGAATTACCACCAATAGGAGCATTGTCTTCATATCTAATCAAAAGGGAATGAGTGCAATCATCGGCACCAGGCCCACTGTGTGATATCGTCATTGTTCCATTTGAAGTTTGAACCCACATACTATAGTATTGCGCGTCATACCAATGCTGTGTAACACCCATAATTTTAGAAGCGGTACCTGTATTAACCACACTCTGACCAGCAGCGATATCTCCGTCGTTTCCATTCTGACTAAACGCTAACACAAAATCATGTTCTTCAACGGTTATTGCATGAGACGCGGATGTTGATTGACCAGAACCAGCTATGGACACGGTATATTTCCCAGGAATTATCCAAAACTCTTTGCCGGATAAAACGTTGTCATATCCACCATTAGTAAAGTAACCAGATAAAGAAGCTAGGTTTGAGTATGGAATTTCTACTGAAGTATAACCAAACTTCGGCACAACATTGCCCCCTCGAATGCCTCCTGGGATTGCTAGGTCTCCGGTGGCATAATTTGTTCCGTTGATAGTTAAGTAAGGCAGGTAATTCGCAGCTTTGGATGTATCGTCGCCATGAAAGTTTCGGTAAATAATAGTAACCCAAAGAGTTTGTTGTGCTGCCGCTTTATCTGCGTGCGTTCTATCTGTTGGGTAAACCGCGTATGTCGCCGCACTGACACCAATTGGTCCTGGACGGTTTAAATTACTTAAATTCTCTGTTGTAGTCCAAGTATGGAACTGCATTGAGTAGTTTGTTCCGCTGCTTGTATTCGGCCAAACGTCAGCGCATAAATCGTTTCGGACATTGGCGTATGGTTTCGTTCGCCACATGTCTGCTAGTTCTTTTCTCAGATCCACAGGAGCATTTTCAGTAATAGTTGAGGGGCCAGTTAAAGTCCCTGTGGGAGTAGCGTCATCCATAGTAAAATTTGCAAATGAGACCCCTCCGCGCACGCCGTTTACCCAAATATAAAAGTACGACAACCCTTGGACATCAGCCCAATCTCCAAAATTTGTAGCGATGACAAGGTCTGCAACATTACCTGTATCATTCCAGTACGTCACAGGAATAGTTGCTGATGCATACTCTAGCCGATTGTCTGAAGTAGGAACAAGATTATTTTGGTCCCTGATCTCTATCTCGGTTTCTTCGTATCCAGCAGAAGATGCCGCAAACCTGTTCGCTGTTATTGTAAATTGTAAACCAGTCGGTGATCCCTCTACTGCGCTAACGTTAGAGATTGAATAGCTTGGATTGATTTCAGTCAACGTAAATGTGAAGCTTGCTGTTGCGCCAGTAACGCTACCTGTTGCTGTAACTGTGCCAGTGCCAAGAGGGGAATTTACAGTAGTGTCCTCTGTGGTGGCGCTAGAAAACGATTGATTTGCCTGGACGTCTGCCCAAGAGCCAGAAGTAGTAACTCTGTCTAACACATGCTGGTATGCACTAGTAACTGCCCAGCTGACGGTTTCCCCTACACCATTAGTCACTTCAAGTGTATTTGTTATCGCGTTGGCTTCTTCAACGGTAACAGAACTACTAGAAAACGCGTATGAAGTTACCAGACCGGTATTAATTTCAAATAGTTTTGTTGTATTGGGTATTATCGTTCCATACTGGCCTTCAGTAGTTTCATAGAGGGCAACAGAGAAATTTTCGTAAACCTGATCGAAGTGACCCGTTAAGCTATCAGTATCAATTGTGATACTTCCTTGTCCGAGCGTTCCGCTTTCTGCTGCAATGATAGACACTGGAATTGGTTTGTATAAGCCAGACCCAGCTGGGCCGGTTGGCTCAAAATCTAAGTTTACTGTTGTAGCATGAACAATATCCAAATACACCGTGCCGCTCGGGACATTATTACCGTTGACAAGAAAGGTAAGTGCGGTGCCTTCATCAGCGTGTATGACGCCATTGATAATAGCTAGATTGTCGCCAGACACTGCTACGTTATATACGGTGGGCCGATCATTTAAATTAAATGTGCCACTATATGTGCCACTTAAAGTAACAACTTCCCAACCAATGGCAATCGGGCCGTTGTAAATATTCTCTTTTGTTGTATCTGATAATACAATTCCGCCCGCAGCGCTAATTGTCGCGGTACCACTCGTTGTGGTGACTCTGCTCTCCCCTGCGGGTTGTGTGAGCGTCCAAGTGACGTCTTCACCCGGAGAATAAAAACCATCTCCGCTATCAGCGACAGATAATATAACATCACTGTCTTCTTCAACGTTGGGCACGGATAAATTATATGTGCGGTATAGTGATGTGTCGCTTATGTTTATCGTTTGCGTTCCGATGATCGGCCCTGTTATGCTTGCGGAGCGGATTTGCAGAGTATATGATTCTGGTTCTTCTGTGACCCAATCTCTATTGGCCTCGAGTTCGAACTCTCCAATGGCGTGTTCGTATCTAGTTTCATATCTGTTAGGCGGGTCTAAGTTTACTGTTAAATCAAACTCTCCGCTAATTGCAGCGAAATCTTCAGTGCTGTAGTCCGTCTGGGGTTCACCAGCAACACCACCAGCAATAGTCCAAAATACAGAATCATATCCATCAGGATAAGGACCATGGTTGAATAAAGTAACTTCAACCGTAGTCGCTGAATTAGTTTCAGCCAAGGTTATTGCATTGTTACCATTAACTGTAACTGATGTAGTGATATCGACGATCTGTAGAGGTAGACTTATTAATGATAGTGAAGCGGGGTCGCTGCTCTCGCGTATAGAAACTGTAAATGGCGGGTCATGAAAAACCGTGATATCTTGTATCAAATCAATGGAAAATTGTATCGATGAATACGCGTGAGATCCGGTGATATCTAATTGCCCACTGATCGCCGTAGCGTCATAGATGTCTCCATTAAAATGCCAATGCAAAATACCATCGCCAGTACCACCACCAAAATCCCAAATTCGTAGCTCATACGTAATGGTGTCGCCCTCATACGCTTTGCCTGGATATTCAGAAACAAATCCTGATATCTCTACCAGCTCATATGTTGGTTGTCTGTCGTTGGCGTTTCTAAATTCGCCCATCGAAAGAGGAGTGGATGTGGTAGTGTTGATACCTGCAGGGTCGTCGTAAGGAGAAGGCAAGCCAGCAGGTGTTAGATCAGCGTATGCCCAATCAGGATTGAGTATCGTTCTTACCTCTTGATCATTAAACGAAACCTGACCAGTCAGCCCCACTTCATCTCGAATTGCGCCTAAGCTAACATCCGTGGTCGAAATATTCGTTCCAGCATATTGGTTTGGTGTTGGCATTATCTACTCTCGAGGTCATTTACTCGCGTAGAAAGCTCCTTGACAGCTTCTATCAACACAGCTACCAGTTTTTCGTATTTAACCGCTTTGTAACCATTTTCTCGCGTAGAAACCAATTCCGGAAAAATTGCTTCAATTTCCTGTGCCACTACACCAATATCACGTCCTGTGTATACTGATTGGTTGTCGTTCCAATTAAAACTGACTCCGCGAATTGCATTGACTTTAGAAACAGCGTCGGGAATCGATTCAATGTTATCCTTTAATCGTTCATCCGATGTAGAATAAGCAACAATGTCTCCAGTGCTGTATAATGTTCCTGCTACCGTAGCAGTATTTTTTGTCAACGTTAATATATCTCCATCGTTAACATTTAATATCGCACTAGTGTCGTTGCCTGTGATGTTTAAAACATTCGAGGTGCTTCCGATATTGAATTGAATTATCTTTGATTCACCAGTTGTTATATTAACATCGCCAGTTGTTATGTTAACATCGTTTGTTGATTTTAATAGAAGGTTTGTCGCGTTTAATTCGCCAGCAATAGTGATTTTACCATCACCGTTAACGACTAATGCGTCTGCCGCGACGGTAGCACTGGTATAATTTTGTAGTTTAATTGGTCCCCCAACGCCCGAGCCTAAAGGCTTACCACCTTGGATTACTAAAGTATTACCGGCTGCGTTCTCTCCTTCTGCGTCGAGTGGGCGAATTGGAATGTCGTGGGAAAAATGAACCGACCCAGATGTCTCAAATTTTAATGTGGTGCCACCACCAATGCCAAGGTTTCCGGAGGCGACAGAGATATCTCTGTCTCCTATATTTGTGTCCCCTACTGAAAGAACTCCTGAGGCAAAAGTAAAATTCTCATCGCCGACCAGCGTGCCTGAGTTGCTGTACACAACTTCCGTGTCGCCAACTTCCGTGGCTACAATCGATGCAGCATGAATTGGTTTATTGAACACAAACTTATCGCCGGTTGCTACATAAAGCATAGTCGCGTCAGCACCATCAATAGTTATACCTGCGCCATCAGCATCCGAATCCGCCTCAGCGCCAGAAGCTAGGACGATATTTTTATCGTCAACCGTAAGCGTAGTTGAGTTGATTGTAGTCGTTAATCCGTCAACAGTTAGGTTGCCTTTGATTATTACCGTACCAGTATTATCATCAGTTGTTTTTGGGTTGATACTAAGATTACCGACCGATGTTAATAAATTAGAAGTTATTTCTACAGCGGGGGCTTTAAGTTTTAGTAACGTTGTGGTGGAAAGTTCGGTAGAAGAGGTATCAGTTCCTCCCTCGATAACGAGGTAATCAGTAAACGTAGAGTCTCCATTGTCTTTTTGTAGAGTAAATGTCCCGCCGTTCATGCGAAGGAACAAGTCGCTATCATCGTTGTTCTCTAATCTGTAATCTAATTCATTAATCCCGCCTTTGAAATCTTGAGCATTAGTGTTTAACCCAGAACCAAAGTATGAGTCTAACGCATTAATCGCAGCAACAAGATTAGTCGAGTCGGCAACATCTACTGGCCCACCAGTTTCCTGTGCAATGTTAGCTAGATCTCCAACGCCAATTGAGAGGTTGTTTACCTTCTCGCGAAAAGCATTAATAGTATCGGTCAATAGTACGTTAATTACAGCCATTTACAATTTCTCTATCAAATTAAGTAGTAGGGATTTTATTTCACTCACATCGCTCTCAAGCGATTCTATTCTATTATTTATCGACTGCTGATTCTCTTTTTCTAACAGTTTCTGTTTCTTTAGTTCTTTCGCGCGTTCGATTTCTACTTTATTTATATTCAATACCGCACCTGTTGAGAGGTCGCGAACTAAACCATCATGACCCTCAACTTTTAAATACTTATCCATAATTACAACGCCAAGAATTTGATCCTCAAATCCCTAAACTTAGGAACCAAAGATGAGTTAGTCGAATGCATGACAATCTTAATCTGCGCTTGAGTAAATGGAGAAAGTGTGCCTTCCGTACCACCAGCTAAAAACTCTGTTTCTCTAAAGACTTGTGGGTTGTCGTCTTTAGGTACAGGGGAGGAAGCTGTTTGCGCTACCCAAGTCTGCTCATAAAGGTTTTCGCCATCAACTGCAGTTCTATAGTATACGTCATATGCAGCTGTTAATGGTACATTAGCGGAAATCAGTACCTGCATACCCACCGCTTCTTGCGCAAGAACTACAGGAGAAGTAATGTGTCGAGCAGCAGAACTATTATCATAAGCGCCCGTTTCATCAATACCTGTTCTGACCAATAAAGGCGTTATGCTGGTATCATCGATAAAATTCTCAACGGTAATCAATGAACAACGCTGTAGATCTAGAATCGGAGAAACATAATCACTGGCGCTCTTCAAATCAACTTTTATATCAGCCGAAGAAACACCAGAACCAAGTTCCGCTGTTTCGATTACACTATGCGCCAATACTTTCGGGCTAGAGAATACTCTGTTGTTTTTGGCCATTACAGAATAATATACGGTGTCTTTGTTATATCCTACTGGATTCTGAGAAACAGCTGTACCCGTAGTAAATTTACCAAAGGATTCTAGAGAAGTTTGTTGTGGTAAAACAGATTCGATATAAGGCGTGACAATATCAAAAACAATATTGCGAGCAGAGAGAACTGAATCACCACCTGAAATAGTAGTTGAATTTGCTTCAGCCGATTGAAATTGAATTCGATATCCCTCAGCATCGTGATCAATGACTGTATGTATAGCGTTGAACGCGGCGCCTGAGATTCCACCATAAGTTGTGTTTGGTTCGAGTCCAAGCAATACCGCTCTGTCACCCGCTCGCAAACCATGGCCTGGATGTCTAATATAAACATTGTTGGAGTCTTGTGTGGTATAGATTGGATTGTTTTCTAGTAGAGTAGCGGGAACGAAGGCGTTTGATAATATGGCACTGCCTGTAGTAGAGAATTTAGCCCGAACCAAATTATACATCAGCGATGAGTTGATCGACGCTTGCCAAACAGTGGAGTTTTGTGGCTTGAATAGTTTACCCTTACCGTTTGCACTTGAAACCGTAGCTTGATTTGATCCATGCAGAAACTCTTCTGACTCTGCCATCCAAAGTTCATAGTTGGTAGATTGTGTGATGACAACAAGGGCATATTCCGTCCAAGCGTTTAGATAAATCGGCTCATCAAACTCAAAACTTACTGGGCTGGCCTGAATAGCAGCCAAATCGTTACCGATTGGGTCTACTAATGCTGAACTGATCGTTGATGCGTTAACAAATACACAAGAGCCAGGAACCATAAGGTTCTCAGAAGGTGCACCGTTAACCATCGGGCGAATTTGAATTTGTACCGGAAGTTCAGCATCAGCAGCACTAAAGAATAATTGTGCTTTGGTAAGAACAACACCAAACTGATTGTCGACAAAGAACGTTTGTGCCAGCGGATTAACGCGCTTGGTCATAGGAATAACGTTCGTTCCTGTTGTTTGGTTGCCGTTAACATTAACATAATCACTTGAGATAACTGAATAGTTGCCGCTGTATGTTGACACCGTACTGATAGGACTATCGTCAGGGCCATACTCTCCAGGGATACGTGGCTCAATTAATTGAGGTGTAACGCCGTCCGCGTATTGATTTGTTTCTGTTTCAGAATAAGCGGGAAACATTCCAGACGCGTTATTATTTGCATATGGTGTAAGTAACTCAACATTACGAGTTGACCAGACACCAGATTGAGACTTGTCTACAAACCCACGCGCAGTATAGAAAGCAACTGCTTTACTACCAGCAGCGTTATAATCGTTTTGAGTAATGTCTAGTAATTTAAATTCACGAACACCACAACGGAAACGAATCCCACCCTGTTCCGTAGGTCTAGCGGAGACACTATTCTGGACTCTTGTTGGCCTAACGTTTGGAATAAAGAACGAACCAGTTACTGTGCCTTCTCCATCAGTTACGAGAGAAGATTTAGTCCAAGGGTGTTCTGATACAGAAGCGTTAGTATATTGATTGCCTTGATCATCACTACGCGAAGCGTAAGATTGATATGTCTCGCCTTTACACCAATCATCGACTCGTGTGCCGTCGAAGTAAGGAATAAATGTCGTGTTTGGCTTCAGACCCTGAGCTTTAAAGAATACTCGACGCGAACGAATCCAAGGAATCAACGCGACGTCAATCACTCGGCCATCTGCTATTACTCTTAAACTGTCAGAAGCAATGACTCTGTTAACCGTACCCGAGACACTAGTGTTACTCGAACTCGCGGAAGGGTCTGTAGTAACATCAATAAAATTGTTTAATGCCCACGAATTACCTACTTGATTGACGCTATTAAGAGGATCTACAGTCAACCCACCTGTCGCAGAAACATTTTGTTGTTCCGCTTCGTCTGGATTAGTGCCGATCCAGTTCCAATTCCATGAATTCCAAAGGAAAGCCTCGACTGTGTCGATACTATTAGAACCACTCAATGCATAGGTAGCTTCATATTCAGTTTCTTTCCACTCGTCAGAACTAGGTGAAAGAGTGATATGCCCGATGTTATCGATGATACCTGTTGAATTTACGATTTCGGTCTTAGACGCTTGGTTTTGTGTATTCCAATTATCTTCAGTGTAAGAAAGGTAAACATTGTCACCTTTGAGAGTAGTATTTGAACTAGCTGTCTCGTCATAGATCAAACGAATATTATCTTCTCTGAAAGATGGCCGCATTAACTTGCTTACCGGATCAATCGAAGCGCTGAAACCATTGAGACCAGTCGCGGACAATGTTTGATCAGCAAAGTTATCAACGACAAATCCAGAAACTGGTCTTTCTGTGCCAGCAGCGTCATATACTGGGGTAAACTTACTCTGTAATTCTAACAGATTGAGTGAAGTTGTTTGTTCCAATTTATCTAATTTCTTTTCGATCTTATTGATATCAGCCATTGTAAACAATTTGTGTTCTATCGCAGTGTATCGCAAATCATTAATCGATAAGGTATTCGCATTGAGGATGATTTTATATAATTCCAGAGTATCCTCTGGTGTCTTTTTAAACTGAGGGTTTTGTGACTGAGATCCTTTAAGAACCTGAATCGAACCTTCTTTGGTAATTAACAGCTTGTCTGCTCGCGGCAAATAAAACTCGATGTTTGCAGAAAATGTTGAAGCGTTGCGCGGCAGTGGTTTGATATTTGCGAAGCTACCATTCGCCAGTTTATCTGGGCGGAAATCAAGGACGTTGTATAATTTAATTTCATCGCCGCCTGCGGTATAATGGACGGGGATACTATTGTAATCAACATCATAGGACTCTGCCGCATAAAAGTTACCGCTTGTCGTCCTTTGAAAATATTTAAATTTAACTTGGAACGATGTACCTAACGCGACACCTGGACGCTTAATAAGTTTCCCGATGTCATAGTAATTGTCTCGTTGCCCGTTATCCAATGTGAAGAAGCTAGAGATATCTGAGCCAGTAACTGCGCCGTTGTCGAGCGCAAAGACTGATGACACTTCATAGATGTCATGAACACCTAGATTGATGAACGTGACATCACCCTCTGTAGTAAGTCCAACAGGGTCAAGCGTAGTTGTGGTAGACAAAGCTTTATCAGCAACCTGCCCAGCACCGTCACGAACGTATGCTAAGATTTTAACCGGAGTATTTGGTAAACCGGAAATCGTTGCTTGTTGATTCTGGTTTGAGATTGAAATGGCGGGGCTCGCGACGATCTGTGCCCCGTCAGTACAAACAACCCAGTAAGAGCTATCGGTAAAGGTTTTACTTCCAGAAACGCCAATTGTGATACTGTTTCCTGTTGGTGTTCCAGCAAATTCTTGTTGCACCGTAATATCAATATTACTGATCGCGCTCGGACGCGGACGAGGAAGGTGAAACAACAGGTCATTATTAGCAGCGTCTATTAGCCTAGGAACAGAAGTGTCGAAATCAACTCTAATGTAATCTGTACCGCTATTGCCGATGCTTCTTGTTTCGCTGAATCCTTGTGCGTTAGACATAACAATATCATATAAGAATATCTTATGTTTCGCGTCTGCTTCTTCAATCGATTTGATCCTAGCAGTTCCGATTTCACCTGTACCAGAAACACCTGAAAACAACTTAACGGTTGAGTTGAGAGCAGGTAAAGAAAGGTTATAATCAGACCACACATAATTACCAAACGAAACACTGACGGCTTGATTCGTAACAGTTTCGATGCTTTGTGACTTGGGTACAGATAGTTTAATTGGTGACGGGTTATTTACGCGATACCCGTTAACGTAAGCCGTTCCTGCGGAAACGATTAGGTCAAGATATCCGGCTGGGGTCAACGCGTCTTCTTGGAAATTAATGAAGAACGGATTGACAATATAGTTACCAGACTCTTCGAAGGTTCGTAGCGCAATCAAATCATTGATCTTATTGTAATCATCATACCCTGTGATATGATCAACTATTACTGAGTTTTCTACTTTACAATAAAAGACAAACGTTTCGCCTGCCTCAATGAGATCCTCTGTGGTCAATTCCAAACGGATACGATATCGATCAGCTCCTGGAGAAGCAAAGTTCGGATTAGCGCCACTGTTGTCATAAAGTTCAATAGAATCATCAACACTAACAATATCTTGAATTATTTTAAAACCAACAACCGCGTTTGCGATCGGGGAATACTTGCTTAGAATTAATGATTGTGCGCTGGCACTAACAAAATGCCCTAACACAAAGAAATCGCTTGATGCTGATGTAAACTTTACACCAGAACCAACAGCATCGCCAGTCGCGACCGTGAATGAAAACCCATTACCGCCGTCGTTTGGACCAGAACCAGTAATAGTTTCACCTGGAATGAATTGTACTGTTTCGGTGGTAGCTCCTGATAATCCAGCGTCAATATACTGGAGGTACATTGTGTCGGGATCAGAACCATTAGTTGAAACTGTCTCAAGAACTCTTGCCTTCACACCGCTTGTGTTCTGAAAAATATCGCCAACAGAAACATCTTCTAGTTGATCGTTTTCTCCAGTACTTGAAATTTGAACAAAGCGATAACCAGCGTTTAATGAAGCGCCACCTGGGTTAACTGCAGCACCTTCTTTAAAAAGGTTTTTGCCCATTGAAGCAATTTCTGCTTGAATGATACTCTGTACTTGAGTCAGTTCTCTAGCTTGTAATGGCCGACCATTATTAAAGAGGATTTTATGGTAATGGTTATCAGCACTCCAATCATCCTTGTAGGTGGAGCTAAAAGAGTCTTTATTGAATACTTGTGTCATGATTCATCCTATAACTGAATAACTATTTTGATATCCTCGATCTGAGTGTCGGTTCTGGTAACCGCTGCTCTGTTATCGGTATATAATACGTCTCCCGAATATATATCGATATCGGGATTAACTATGAAAGAGCTGGCTAGTAATGTACCTTGACCAGATGCCGCGTCAACGGCTCCCTGTGTATTGATTGCTTCGATTGTCTCACCTGCTTGAAATTCCGCAAACAAAGTAGAAGAAGTTTGATAGTACCAAATTTCTTTGGTGGCCGCGTCATAATGAGCAACATATGCTTTAGCACCAGTACTAGCACCTTTGATTACCTTATCTTGTAAGAAGTTGTTAACAACCTCGTCCAATTTTAATTTCTTCAGCGCGTTGCCTGTGTTTCCCGTGAATCCTGTGTCTACCCCAAAATCATTGATATTTCTGAGCAAAGAAACTTGTCGAAAATCGTTTGTTGCTAGAATAGTATCGTGTTCATTATCATGAAATTCAGTATGAAACATCAATGCACTAGAACGCAAATCAATGGTCGGATCTGCTCCAATGCCATCTAGACTAGTATAAACCAATTTAGCTTCAGCCCCAGAACCATTCCCACCAACGATTGAAACAGAACCCTGAGTATAACCAGAACCTCTTAGAACAGTTCCGGCTCCATCAGAATCTAGTCGAATGTAGCGAATAAAACCACCTTCAGCATAAGCAAAAGCTTGCGCGGCAGTACCGTCACCCGCAATTGTGACTGTTACTGGGTTTTCGTATCCAGAACCAGGTTTAAGCAACTGTATGTTAGCGATCTCGCCGCCAACAGCCTGATTTTGTAGAAGGTCTTGTTCGACTTCTACCGCAGTTACAGGAGGGTTCTTAACATCATCAACCTTCTGTACAGGAATAAAGTTGGTCGTTAGAAAAGCGTTTGCGTCTTCTGGTCCAATTTGGTACAAATATCTCCAAACATATCCATCAACAGTTTTAAAATCGCGTGTAACGCCAGCCGGTTTGGTGGTGGATGGAATCGGATTTCCTTCAGTGTCTTTTGGTTGCTCGAGAACAATATAAACCCGAAGATTAGAGTTCATCACATAGTAGGGGTTGTTTTGCTCGTTACCAGAAACAGCGTCACTGTAAGGAGAGTAGATTGTGCCTTCAGCCCAGTTGACTCGTGGAACGACAAAGCCGACCTTTTCGACTACCTTTACTGATTGCAAAGCCTTTCTCGCTTCAGCAGTAAATCTGAGGTTAGAAATATCGCTATCTAATTCAGCGGGTGCGTTGTCGTTAGCGTTCCAGGCTTCAGCCCTTCCAATTCCCATGTAATATCTGTTATTACCTTCGCTAACATCAGCCTTTAAAAGATCTAGACTGATTTTTTTATATGGGTCTGTAATTGCTGCAGTCATATTGTATTCTCAATTCTTCTTAACTAATTGTAATGTGGGTGTTTGAATCATTAACGACGTACCAAGCAGTGCCATCCCAACTGAAATCTACGACTCCAAGTACGTTTAGGGTAACTCTTGTTCCGTTCGCAAAAGACGATGGAGTGATTTGTGACGGCCCAGAACCTTTTTGGAAAAACCTTTTCGTTTGACCAACTCGATTACCGGCTGATAAAGAAACATCAATTTGACCCTCATTGGTTAGAACAGAGTTCACAACTACTGGGTTAGAAGCACTCGAAACATCGATCGTCTCTGATATTTCTGCTCCAGACAAGATGTATAGTTCGTCAAAGTTTTGATTGATTTTATCTGCGCCGTCACGCAAAGTGTCGCCGGTGCCATCATTCGCATTTGTACCGATAAATATTGTTTGTTTTGACATCTAATCAATTTCCTATGATAAATTCATATATTCTATGTTGTTATTTATAGCAGCTTAAACCCATCGTCAAAGGTTTCGAAATTACAACAAAACCTCATTGTATTATCTACGCCATCATCGCTGAAAAGTGGCTGTGGTGGTAATGGATGCACAGTATTAATATCTATATCACCAGAAGCCCAGTCTGGGCCAGACACTCTCTCCCAGATAGCAGCTTCCATTAATTCTAATAGATTGGCATAATAATGATCCAGCTCAGTTAAACTGACAGGGCCAGGATAATCTCTCAATTCGATTCTATCGATACCCGCTTTAAATACAACTGTTGCCATTGTGTTGTGCCTTAGATGGTATTAGTTGTAAACGCAGTCACCGTAGACGCGTCGGCATCATATAATAATATGTTGTTACGAGTCGGAGAAATGGCGCTTTCATTAGCAGGTAATACAGAGATAGCGATGTGCTCTGTCCCAGCAATAATACTTGATGGTGCAAACCCGACTAGAGTTACTGTTTGCTGCAGTGCGTCATATTGTCCAACGTTATCTTCCAACACTGTACTAGTGCCCAAGTTAATAATTTGTATGATGCTCGTACCCAATTTGTTCTGTATTCTGCAAATCTTATTGTTGTATACAAATGACGAAGAAATAACAACATATTCATCAAGTAATGGGTCTCTTATCCTGGTGGGGTAAGTTAGAACATAGGTAGTTGGGACATCAAACCGAGAAGACACAATTTTCTCGCCATTATTGTCAACCGAAACTACCTGCGGGATTAATCGTTGCTGCATCTTAATTTCCGCTCTGCTTGACAAAATAGCGGTATTCGTGTCATCAATAGCAGTAAGCATGTTTGATCTTCTGAACGATTGGTCGAAATTGCCAAGCACCCTTTCGAAATACGATTGAATTGTAGTTCTTACTTGCTGTTCGACCGTAGTACTTGTCTGAGAAGTCAGCTGCGGGTTGAATTGAAACACGGTGGAAACTTCGACATAAGTTTCGACGGGATCTGAGTATTTAACGTTAAACGAAACGACAGAAAGATCTTGGGCCAAATTAACAATTTCTTGTTTTGTTAGCGACTTTACGTTCTCGTTAATTGAGTCTAAAAATTTAATTGACAAGTAAACAGAGCCGTAATCTGCGGGGACATGGTCTTCTCCACCCCAAGCTTTGATATCTGAAATTAAACTTGAGAAGTTACGTAAAATCAAGGACGAGTAATCAGCAGCTGTCACCATGCGGTTTTGTGCAGCATATTGGAACGGGGCATTTTTTCTAATCGAATCAATCGATTCCTTAGAAGAACCACCAGCTGCTGTTGTCTTAACTACCAGACCGATATCGCGACCAGATAATTGGGTAGCGGGGGTAAAGTTACGAGCGCCGTTAGGAGAAGAACCGTTGACTGAAAGAAAACTTACTTCGATTTTGTTTCCAGAAACAGGAACCTTTCCTAGTGTATTACCATTACCGAATGTTAACTCAAAGTAACCATTTGGGCTTTCTTTAAGAACATAAATCGTTGAACTTTCTGTTAACGTAGTTGCCTTGTTTAAATTGATGTATGTAATAAAATTAGTAGAAGTGGGCGATTCGTAAACTCGGACTTCAGCTGTTTCTAAGTCTAGGTTTTCATTCGGGATAATGTACACATCATTTTCACTATATGGGCCAGCCAAAAAGATTTTATTTTTAGAAACACCCTCGTAAATTTTAATGTCTTTCGAACCACCTATATAAAATTCATACAAGCCGTTGTCGTTGAATGCTACTGCGGGTTCTCTTGTCTGAAATGTATAAGAGGTATCATCAACAGTTGTGTTAAACTTTGTTCCCGCAGGCATAGTAATCTGAGCAGGTCCAACAGGGTCTGAAATAGTCAAATTTACAACAGAGAACGCAGCTGTTTTAGAATCGGGTATGTAACCAATACCCTCTGACAGCGATACGAGAGACGACCGCAATTGAGCTGTCCCCAAAAACGATTCGTTCAAAGCAAAATTGGCAATTAACCCATTGAAGTGTGTATTGTACGACAGAACGTCGAGGATATTAGAAAGACCAGAAGCTTCAAAATCATAATCTGAAAACTCTTCATTATCCAAAAAAGTTTTTAGGTTATTTTTAATAGCGTCGAAGTCTAGACCTGTCGACTTTATAGTAGTTGTCATTGTTATCTTAGCCTTGAAATTACTGTCTCTAGAGAGACTACCTGTTGTGTATTTATTACCTGAAATTCTACATAAACTGAAATCGCATTAATGTCGGGAGAGACACTAGCTCTCACTATCCGTAATCTTGCCCTCGGTTCAAACTGCTCAATTGCTCTTTTGATTTGCGCTTGTATATCGAGAGCAGTATCACCATCAGCCAACTCAAAAAGCATTGATCTGATGTCAGCTCCAAAACTTGGTCTGAATGGCTTCTCAAACCTATTAGTGAGCAGTAGTGTTTTGATGGCTTGTTTCACTGCTGCAGCGTCTGTTTTCTTGTAAATATCTTTTGTCGTCGGATTAGCAGTAAAGCTCAAATCAACGTCTTGATACTTTCTATTAGTAGAGGTGACTATACTTGTTGATAGATCACCATCTTCTGTAGATAAAACTTTGGCCATTTAAACTATCTCTTTTCCATTTATTTATAGGTTAAAATAACAATTCTAAAAGTTCATTTTTAGATTGAAGCTGCCCATTATAAGTGGTTTCTAGATCTTTACTGTATGTGAGGTCGAATGACTCTACTGCTTCAGGCATAACTATTATGATCTGACAAGAAACTTTACCAGAAGGATCGAATGTATCGTAATCCAACACCAGCTTTTGGTATTTGGTGAAGTCTTTTAGATATACTGCGACTTCGAAGGTTTTCTCTAAATCTATCTCGCCACGCTGATTAATAATTTGATACACGATTGCCCGACCGGTTTGTTTGTAGTCGTTTACGCTGTTTGACGTAGGCGTCTCAGAAGGAGCTGGTTTATAGACACCTTCTGCAACAATCATTCGATAGTCTTTAAAGTTAGGATTCTCGGCCACGCATTTCATTACCTCCGCCTGTAGATATAATTGCCGTGCAATTAATTTTTTATCACCGGATATCTCTTCAAATTGAGTACGAGTTCCAGGAGAACCAAGAAACTTCGCGCAAGTTATGCCTGCACTTAATTTGGTAGCAGAAGTTATTTCGCTTTGGAAATTGGGATTATATAATGGGTCTACTAAGATTATCATTCTGGCTTGAACCTTTTGCTTCTGTTATCTGCTGGGTTGTTTCCAATTGGTTGTGTTCCATAAATTACAGACGGCGCTTTACCTGCTGCTCGCCCGATCGCGGGTGGTGCTATTTGAGCAAACTGTGGTGATAGCATACCAGCAGAAACAAGATGACCAACGAATTTTTGTCTCTTAAAATTGACGATGTCTCTTATCTTTGACCGAATTTCGTGTATTGTGGGATCATGGGTGAATAAATTATCATAATCGTCTGATTTTAATATCTTAGCAATTAATGAATTGGGATCAGATATGTCGGTATCAACTTGTACGTTTCTAATAGCGTAGTTGCTTGTTGACAAATATGGCACAACAATTTCTGTGGTAGGCATATCGATTGTAGAAGCAGTTTCGACATAAGGCATTTTGGTGGGATAAGATCCTTTATTGCCACTACCATTCCCAGTGGCTTTTTTGGCGTGGTCCGATTGTTTTGCCCATCCTGCTTTGTTCGCGAAATCCGACGTAATTGCCTCGGTCGCTTTACCAATTAATGTCCCATAATATGTAGTACCACCATTGCCGTCTCCACCTGGAGGCCCAGAATATGTTTTACCATAATGGTCGACCAATTGTCCACCCAGCATTCCTTTAACACCCATAACACTAATGTGCATACCAGAAAGACTAGACGTTGTCGATGATGCCGTCCAAGCTTTTATCGCGGTCATGACCATCTCATTACCACTAGTAGTTTCGACATTACCTTCGACATGATTTGTCTGGTTCATCTTAACCATAACATTATAATCGTTAAGTAATGTTTCAGTAGAAACGCCAACAACGCTCGCGGATCGAGATCCTTTGATCTCGTAATTTTGATTCTTATCGACGGTCTTGATATGATTTCCGAGGATGGTGTCTGTCTTGGTTCCTGCGGTGGTTACATTAATGTTTCCTTCGACTTCGAGGTTATAGTCTCCAGTAACTTTGACGTTTAGATTTCCTTTGTAGACAAGGTTGCCTTCACCTTCCACGATTACTGTGTGGTCACCACCAGTTACTTCTACCTTCTTATTGACCGATGAAAATAAAACACTGCCATCGGCTCTTAGTTCGATGCCGGCTCCGCTCTTGTGTTTTACTAATATTCTTTCGCCGCCTGGAGTATCATCAATTTCCCAAGAATGACCAGCAGGAGTCTGTTGTATCTGATTGTGTGGAAATTGAGACGGAGCTTGGTCTGGAAAATCGATCGAAACACCGAAGTCTCCACCGCTCCTATACAAATTATTGGTTACTTCGCCCTTCGCAGCCTTGTTGATAGACGGAGCAAAGAAGTAATCTCTGTTTGGGTATTCCCCTGTAGCGTCGTTGAAACCTTCTCTTGCGACTCCGAGAGTGTTCTCCTGCCCTTCACCAAGAGCGTTTATTCGTTTGGTTAAATTATCTACTGAAGTTGTCATTATAATGTGCTCTTATTCAATTCTGCGGCACTCAATGGTCCCTGCGATAATGTGTCAGTAAAGACCGAATGTTTATTAAACACCGTCTTCACATATTCGATCACATCAAACCCAGGGTCATTCTCCTTCAAGTCTATGTCGTTGTGACCTAGTATTTGTCCTCCAGGTCGAGAGGAATAAAACGCTCTACAGAACATCTCAAAGGTATTCATTTGACTTCTCGTCAATGATTGTGCCGACAAATATGCTTCTGGGTTTGGGGTGCCTGTTGGGCAATTATACCCACCAACAAAAGCGATTCCTATGCTATATTTATCATGATCGTTAACAGGTGCATGTTGGCCAGTGTTCTTCAATGGTCGACCTCGCTGTAACGAACCGTCTCTTCGAATAACATAATGATAAGCGATTCCGTTCAACCCGAGAGCGTTATGCATATCGTGTAGTTCTTCAGATCCGATATTCTTATTAGAGTAAGTATCAGTCCAGTGAGTGACAACTTCTGTGATTTCTCTAGACGCTTGTTTCATCTCTGCTTCTAATTCTTCATATGAACTCACATAAGAAAATATCTTTGAACCTTCTCCTCTTTTCCAAGTGTTTGCTTCTCTACCGATAGAAAATGGATCAGAAAAGGCCGAGTTAGAGATAGAAACTACTGTGGTGCCCGCAATAGTGGTGTTCAGTTCGCCTAAAGATGCTCTTACTTCTGAGCGAGATTTTCCCGTCTTCTCAGCCACCAGATCAACAGCTTGCTCGAACTCTGCAGAAGAACCTTGCGATAATTCAATAACCTTTACTTTTTCTGCATCACTTAAATCACCACCAAGGCCATCTAATACTCTTTTGGCGTCTGAAGTAATTGATTCCAAAAACCCTTGCATCAACCCAAGGTCATTGCCCTTGAGCTTCTTGTTTAGTGTTTCTTTGAATAGAGAACCAAGAGATCCTGTTTGCAGAGAACTGGCAACAGAGCCTAATACAGAGTTCAGAATTAAATCACCCGCCGAGCCAGTGATACTGGCTAGAGTACTTGAGAGGCCAGTATTGGAAACACCAGCACCAGTTGGTATGAGTGTAGCAACGTCTGCGATACCGGCAGTAACTTGATTACGAGCAGCGGTTGCAAAGATATTGGTATCATTTGCATCATAGGAAGCATCAGCGACTGTTTGCGCTTCACTAGCCAATTCGTTTATCGCGCTGACACTACTGAAAGCGCCAACCTTTCCTTCTATCTTACTGAGAGAAGAAGTTATCCCTGCAGGTGTGCCGTTAGTAGTAATATTATGAGCAAAACCAGGTTCGATATTGTTTCCGGTTATACCAGACAGTTTTTCACCAACAGTTTTGGTTTCAGGATCAGGATCCAGAGAAACGGTCTTCAGTATTTTTGTTCCTTCAGAATCCTCCGTGTAGGAAAGTGTTATTTTTTTACCACCCGAAGTAAGAGTACTAGCAAACGTATTCATTGAATCGTTGACGCTATTTTCTAACGCGGCAACGTCTACTGTAACTTTAGCGGGAACAGCTGCGCTAGAAGAAGAAGCTAGGCTCTGAATACCACCAAGAGTCTGGTTAGCCACCGCCCCGACATTAGTTTGTGTCGACTGCGTCAAATCAGTAGTACTTACGACAGACTGTTTAGTGACATCAGAATAACTTTGCTGTGCCGCTTTATTGGCGTCCTGAACCTTAGACTGTAACAAATTCTTATTAATTGGCATTATTGTGTCGCCTCATCATATGATAACTGACCCAACGACAAAGCGTTTTTCAGTACGGTTCGTTTTAGATAGTATTTAGAAAATATTTGTACCGAGCCATCCGCGCCATCTAGTGTGTGTGCTCGTTTCAGCTTAGAATTGGCGAGAGAAAAATCTGATCGCAATTCGTGTAAGACGAATTGTAATTGGCAAGAGAAAGATCTCCATGTTTTTGAGGGGTCATACTTTCCTGAGAATTCAACTAGATTGTCAAATCTAGAACGGGTTTCTTTGATGGTGCTCCAAGAAGCAATTCCCTGATCTGTGCTTTCAATTGATTTGTATAGTTCAAACCCGCTCGAACTTTGTAGATTACCAGTTATTCCTGCTGCTTGGACTAATGTATAACCATTGTCAATGAAGAATTTAATACACTGGCTTCTTCGTTCTGTGATTTCTCCTAATTGGTTTCCGTCATTCGCTAAAGGTTGCACAAGGAAATTGACCTGTCTTTCTTGATAATAATCGAAAGAATAATCCTCTTGTTTTAATTTGATTTGTGAAGAGGTTGGCACCTCAATATGTGGCATCGATCCAAGAACAAGAGGAAGCTGTGAAGATTTCCCGTCCATAAAGATACCAAACACAAAAGACCCAGCGGTCACTTGTGGGATTCTCCCAAAACCAGAAACACCACCTTCCGTGGAAGGGATCAACACTTGAGCCCACGGTAAATCTGATTCGAGGATGTCACCTGTATATGGAGTATGTACACCATAAATCCTGACCCGTACTCTACCTTCTAGACCTGGAGGTGGAGTAGAATTAACGACAACCGCGACAAACCAACGAGTCTCGTCTCCATAATATTCTGTCGGTATTGCTCTCATAATATCTACAATTGATTCTTATTGGTTGTTTTGTTTATTCTGGTGATATCGACGGAAACATCATGTCGAGTATCGCGGAAAGTGTGTCTTGCTCGGTATACTAGATAATTACCGGAGGTATTTGGGTCATATTGAGCTTGATCGTCTCCAGAGCTTCTAGTGTTGGTGTTTAAGAAATTGATCTTAACAATGTCACCAACAGTTGCTCTGGAAATCATAAACGCTGTTCCAGGAAGTATAACATTCACCTTGTTCTTATATAACACAGAACGCAGCATCATATTACGAGCCTTTAATTCAAACTCACCTGTAGTAAACCCATCGTGGTAACTATTAAATCTGTCGTATGTGCCCGAAGAAGATATCTGGTGAAAGAACAGAGAGTTGTAATCGTCCACCATAACATCGTCGAACTTTTGTCGTTCGTCGAATATCAAATGGTCAGTGTCTGATTTCAAGGTATCGTTGCTTTTCATATCTCGAATAATATGTTTCGAAGATACATGACTTCTATATGATGTACCTGTTCCTACGTCAGTATTAGTAAAGTAACAACCGATACCACCTTCTTCAATCTGGGTAAGGGTGTCATGTAGCATTTCTGCTTTATAAGCTAGGATTTGCGTGGCCTTTGATACTTCGTCTAAATCCCCAGCTGATGCAGTTGCTGCTTGTGAATATGTATAAGGAACAGTGTCATTAAACGCAGGTTGTAATAGCATTTTATCTAGATCACCCAATCTGAGGTTCTCGTCGTGTATTGACGCGTAAAGAAATAATGGCGAACCGTTTGCTGTTGTTGCTCGGTCTCGTAACCACTCACACGCTTCGAGAGGCGTCATGTATGGTATTAGAACCTTCCTTACGCCTTGAGCTGTTGTGTTGTTTGTTAGATAAGAAAGATCGACTGATTTTGACAGCTCACTATTTAAAATCTGAGCAATTGTTTTTTCGATCGAAGCAGTATAAGCTCTACTGAATGGCTTGAGACTGTTGAGAAAGAAATGTGGCTCGACCAAATAAATCATTAATGTTTCTGATGTGTCGTTAGGTCGCGAAGTCTTGACGATCTTACTCATCACAAATCTTTTTTGATTGAGAATCGGGGGAGAATCAGCAGTTACAGAAGATATAGTTATTGTTAGATATTCAGTTCCTCTAAAATTCATCTTGTTGAATATCGCGGCATCGTCAGTGATGATAACACTTCCCGTCAAATAGGGAGACTCGAGGCTTTCGAATAAAGTGAGTTCGAATATTCGATTGCTTACATCAATTTCTTCATCACCTAATCGGTCTGCGCTGATGAATGCTTCCTCGAGTTTGTATTGCTGATTAACAGTACTCATTATGTTTAGCCCTTAACTGCTTTATTGAACTCACTTACAATTTTACTTACTATTTTTTTATTGAATATTTTAATTTCTCTGGTAGTGTCAATCGCACTCAGCATTCTTTGTTGATTCGTAATTGGAATCAAGCCAACAATAGGAGAAGAAACTCCTTCGTCGTCTTTGTATGTGCGAGTAAATGGATCAATATCAACAGGTTCACCTAAAGTGTTTTCGTAATGATGTGGCGCAAGATACTGCAATTGTTTCGCTGCGATATTATCACCCTCGATGGTATACTGCAAAACAAACCCCTGATTATCAATTGTGCTATAGTATAATTTTGTAGCAGACAACATAAAATTATCAGCTTCGGTTTGGGTTATTCCATCAAGTTCCGGTTCAAGCACAATCTGACCAAGGTCGATATTTTTTTCTTCTATATGAGCGTGGATCGACTCTCCGGCAGCATTAAACACAGTTACCTCTTGCCCAACAGGAAAGGTTCCAGCCAATTGAGATTGCAGCGTTTCGTTTACTTTAACTTTTTTGACTGTAAACGTCCAGTGGGGGTATAATTCTTTAATGTACTCATAGCTTCTATGTACAGTCAGAGGCCATCCACTTTCTCTTAGAGAAGTGTTTAGCAAGAAAAATGTCCAATAATAGTCAACAGTACCATAAAGTTTATACGATAAAGTATCGGGGCGATCCCCGTCAAGAATGGTATACTTTGTGTAGTAAGTAGCGTTGTCTGCAATTTGATCAATATTATCGACGTATACACTCATGTTCTCAAAGTAAACCTTTGATTGATCGTCATCGCCGAATCTGTATTTGATTATTGGGAAATCATTAAAAAACCCCATAATTAATATCCTTTTTCTATGTCTTCTCTGACAAGAGTCTTTGACTCAATAAAGGTCAGAGCAATTTCAACTTCAGTAAAGTTACCGTCAGAGTGCATTGCAGCCCCGTTGGGATTATATGTGACACTAACATCTCTTAAATAAGAATCGAGGAATTGTGTGGCCACCGGCTTGTCGTCGTACGTCATAGTAATTTCGAATAAATTCGGAAGTATGTAACCGATAGAAATTTCTGCGTCGCCGATATTCCCAGGAATATTAGATGGATAGAGTTCAGAACGAAATAGCGTGATTATTTTTTTAATTTCGTCTGCTTCTTCCTTCGATGTCGCGACCAGTCTAAACGTGAACGGCATTTCTCGTAAAGCAACTGACTGGAATAGTGACCTTGTGTTCGGGTTAATAGTTGTTCTCGTGTTCATGCGAACTGCCCCGCCAACCTGATCGCCGAATTTAGAAGCCGCTCTAGAAGCAGCTAGACCGGCGAGAGGCGTGTCGAATGAAGAGCTGCTGAATGAGTCAATAAAAGAATTAATTCCTTCTGCCATTCCAGAAACAGCAGAACCAAGCGCACTACCACCACCCTTCATACCAGCATCAACACCAGCGCCGATTGTCCCCAGGTTTAAGTTTTCATATTGAACCGCGTCACGGATAGTAAGTTGTTGTGGCATATACAAACTAACTTGACCACCGTATTTCTTTACTTTGTTTGGGTTTTCCCAAGTGGTGTTGGTAACTTTCTTTTTAAGTTTTTCCTTACTGATTCTAGCTTGTTCGATTTCTGCTTCTTTTTGTTCTGGTGTTTGATCCTCAGTAGGTTCATCAGTAGAAGCATTCCTCTTGTCGTTGCTGTTTGCATTTTCTTGGTCGGATAACCAATCTAAGTTTGCTAGAGCGCCTGCAGTAAGTCTTTCGACCTCAACCACTTTAAATGTCACTTTCCCTTTATAATCGTCTCGGTTTCTAAGTGGAAATGTGTAACTTCCCTTTGATACGTCTTTTTGCGACGTTACTGTCTCACTTGGTTTTGAATCAGCCATTAACGTTCTCTTAATAAATATAAATTACTAAATCTATTTATAGAGTTACCATGAAGACATATCAGGGAATATACAAAGTAAAGAACAAAGAGAAGTACAAAGGCGATCCAGACAAGGTTGTCTATAGGAGTGGCTGGGAAAAATATTGTATGTTATATTTCGATAAATCGCCAGAAGTGGTTTCTTGGTCTAGCGAGGAAATCGTTATACCTTACTTATATGACGCGGATCACCGACATCACAGATACTTCCCAGACTTCGTCGTCACTTGGAACACAGGAAAGACCAGCTTGATTGAAGTGAAGCCAAACAAAGAGACCAAGCCGCCGTCAGGTACTCGTAAAACGAAGAAGCTAATCACCGAAGCGCTGACGTATGTTAAGAATATGAATAAGTGGGAAGCTGCGACAGAATACTGCAAGGATAAAGGGTGGCGATTCGAGATTTGGACCGAAATCGAATTGCGATTGATGGGTATTCTTCCCAAACAACCGAAGCCAATGAAGAAACTCAAACCCATGGCTCCATACAAGAAAAGAAAAGCTAAAAAATCATTATAAATAAAGTCATATGGCGGGTATCGTATAATGGTTATTACCAGACGTTGCCAACGTTTAAATGGCAGTTCGAATCTGCCTACCCGCTCCAATTTACTGGTAATCATTATAAATAACCTGCATGTCTAATCTGTTTAAAACTTTAGAATTAGCCGCCTTTCGAAACGGCATCAATCCTCGTACAGCACAATCACGTGAATGGTTCCGAAAGAAAGCGCAGAAGATGCGCGGGATCAACCGTGAAGCATTAATGAAAGAGGACGAACTAAAAAGAACGAACAGTGAAATCGTCGGACATATGTACTATTTCTTCTATGATCCTAAAACAAAAGATACGCTACCCTACTATGATAAGTTCCCCTTGGTTATTGTTGTCGGGCCAGCAGAGGGCGGGTTCTATGGTTTGAACCTCCATTACTTGCCCCCGACTCTGCGCGCCAAGTTTTTAGACGCCCTATTAGACATAACGAACAACAAAAAGTATAATGAAACCACAAAATTTAAAATGTCTTATTCTCTTTTGAAGAGAACAGCAAAGCTAAAATATTTCGCGCCTTGCTTTAAGCATTACTTGACTGACCATGTCAAGGGGCAGTTCTCGAAGGTAAGTGCACCAGAATATGAAATAGCAGTTTTCTTGCCCACAGCTGACTGGGCAAAAGGTAGCGCCAATAAAGTATACGCAGATTCAAGGAAAATGATATAGTGACTTTTAAAATAGAAGATTTTCAAGCTACTGTTGCTCAGGGACAAGGTTTAGCACAAACCAATATGTACAGAGTATCATTGCCTATTATTAATGAGGGTGGTGGTGAAACTGCCAGCGCGATGAATTTGTTGTGTAAAGCTACAGCGTTACCTGGAAAGACGATGATGACGACGCAGAGGCAGATCGGCATCAATAAAGAAAACATCGCTAACGGTTACGCTATCGAAGATGTCAGTATGTCGTTCTACGTGTTAAACGATATGAAAGTGCGAAAATATTTTGAAGAATGGATCGAAAGCACAGTAAACCAAGAGACATACGAAATCGGATATTATAATGAGTATGTGCGGGATATCAAAATTGATGTGTTTAGGAAAGGTAAATCGTTTCCTTTATACAATAAACAATTGACTGCTCTTCGTAAAATACCAAGCGCAATTAGAAATGTTTTACCGAAGATTGGACCGATCAATCTGAGGGACGCCGAAATAGATCTGGATATCGTGACGCCAGACGAATTGATATACACTTGTTCTCTAATAGAAGCGTATCCTGTTGCAATGGGCGCAATTAATCTAACAGGAGAACAAAATGAATTAATGGAAGTGAATGTAACTTTTACTTACCGAAACTGGAAAGGTGAATTTTATGACACCAGTAAGTACAAGCCCGAAATCGTGAGTAACTAACTCAATATATAATTTATCGAAATGAACCCTTGGAGATCAATATAATGTCATTACCACAGTTAAACAGTAGTCCGAAATATAGTTTACGGATTCCTTCTTCTGGAAAGGAAATAAAGTTTAGGCCATATCTCGTACGAGAAGAAAAGGTCTTATTGATGGCGCTCGAAACAAAGGACGTGAAGTCTGCGTTAAATGCTGTCGTCGATACCATTATTTCTTGTGTGGATGAAACAATTCGACCAAACGATTTGACAACGTTTGATGTAGAATATATGTTTACGCAAATTCGAGCAAAATCTTCTGGTGAGAACAGCACGATCTTAGTCGGATGCACGAGCTGCGAACATAAAAATGAAGTTAACATTCCTCTAGACGAGTTGTCGGTTGACGTTCCTCTGGTCGAACGACGGGTCAAATTGGGTGACGACATTTCTATAGAACTCAAGTATCCATCATATTCTAAAATCATTCAGTACAATTTAGAAGACGCAGATAAAGCTTCGACCGCGTTTGATTTAGCGGGTAGCTGTATCGATAGCATCATTCATGGTGAAGAAAGAATTGACGCCACAGACGTGTCAACAGAACAGTTGTCGAATTTCTTAGACTCGATGACGACACAACAGTTTCAAGGCATAGCTGAGTTCATCTCAACTATACCAAAGTTACAACACAATGTTGCCTTCGCGTGCGAAAGCTGCCAGAAAGACAACTTGATTACCTTGGAGGGAATGCAGAATTTTTTCTAATATGCCTCTCCCATGATAGTTTGGTGAATCATTACAGAACAAACTTTGAGTTAATGAAGAGTCACCACTATTCACTAACGGAGTTGGAAATGATGATGCCTTGGGAGAGGGAAATTTATATTACATTATTGATTGAAAGGGTGAAGGAAGAAAATCAGCTAAGAGAACAAAAGAGAACATAAATGGTAGACATAACAGGACAATCATCCGAGCCGTCAATAGAACTGGATAGTTCTAGGTTCGAAGGAATTTTAGCTGCACTCAGACAGGGCGCAGAGGAAGCCTTTGCTCCGGTGGCAGGGGATGTTGTCCAGTATGTTAACGCTAAAGGCGAAGCCAAATCAGGAGAAGTTCTTCAATCCAGTTCAGAAATGAATGCTGGTACAAAGGGGCAAGCTCAGGTACAACTCAAATCTGCAGAGGGCGGAGCGGTATTCGCTCTTGATGAATCTAGGCTATCTGCACCGGAAATGAGCGTGGAAGCTGCCAGTGAAAAACTTCTAGCCCTAGTTGTTGATCAATTGATGCAGTTGAACAAAAAGTTTGACGCTTTCATGGACGAAGCTGCCATGGCGCGATTAAGAGCAAAGGACAGCGAAGACGTTAAGGTTCCTGGACCCAACCAACAAGCACCAGCTGGCCAAGATGGTAGTTGGGGCTTAGAAGACCTTTTGGGATTTAGTGGTATCATTACCGCTTTCGGGACTGCAATTGCAACTGCAGTAGGCACTCTTGGTGGATTGGTAATCGGTCAGATTAAAGCAGCAGAAGCGTTATTTAAAGCCCTTGGTCCAGATCTTTCGAAACTGAAGTCGAGTTTGAAATCTAGAGTGGCTTCGATCGGCACTTCTATTAAAGCATTCATCACTACAATTAAAACTTTCTTTGTTGATATTGGAGCTAGAATTTCTGCACTAGCCAAAGAGAACGCGTTATTCAAAGCGTTGACTAATGTGGGAGAAAGAATTAAAGCGCTGGCGAAGCCCTTCGTCGACGCAACCAAAACAATTAAAGGTATGCTCTCTGGTCCAGCCGGACAAATCAGCAAAATGTTCAGTTCAATTGGCGGGTACTTAAAAACGTTTGGTGCTACTGTCGCCAAAGTTGCTGGTGTAGTTGGTAAAATCTTCGCACCGTTAGTTATTATTATGACATTGTTTGATACTATTAAGGGTGCGGTCGACGGGCACGCTGAAGGTGGGATCCTAGGTGGTCTTGAAGGCGCAATCAACGGATTCTTTACATCATTAATCACGAAACCTCTCGACCTAGTTAAAGACGCGGTCGCTTGGGTTGCGAGTAAACTCGGATTTGATGAATCAGCAGCTGCGATATCGGGATTCTCCTTTACCGAGTCCTTCACTAAGATAACTGGAGCGTTGTTCGACGTAATCGGAGACACCGTCGATTCTTTGATATCATACTTCGGGTTTGACGAGGGTCAAATGCCTTCTGTTGTTGATTTGATTGGCTCAATAGTAGCCGCTCCAATCGAACTCTTAAAGTCTGCAGTCAGTAGTATTTTATCATTGCTTGGCGCTGATGATGAGGCTGCAGCGCTGGACAGCTTTTCCTTTAAAGAATTGTTCCAAAGTGTTTACAATGGGATTTGGGATTTTATAACCGCGACCTTTGATTATGTTAAAGACATATTTACCGGTGAAAAGGGATTAGGGGATGTTCTAGGTGATGTTTCGTCCGCCCTTCATGGGTTCTATAAGAAAGTGTTACAGATGGTTCTTCCTACACCTGATACTAGTGCTCCGTGGTATTCTACTGGAAATCTAATCGCTAAGGCAGTGCCAGATTCTGTTTATGAGTATGCAGGAATGGACCCCAAGACAGGTGAGATAACTGCTGACGCAGAACCACCAGAAACTAGTTCTGATACACCAGAGCAGATAGCAAAACAGGGCGCGCTGGTGACCCAGCTATTCCCGAAAGAATTAGGTCCAGGACTTACACCAGTAACATCAGGAAATTCTGGGCTTAATCCAGTAACATCAGGAAATTCTGGGCTTAATCCAGTAAAATCATCTAAGGCGTTCCAAAATGTATTTGGTTCGCCGTCGACGAGTTCTAGCGTATTAAACACTCCCACATCCACCTCATCAGACGTTGTAGTTGAGACTCCTGGAGTAGAGGAAACCCGCAGAGGAGAAGCGTTATCAGATATGAAGACAGAAAATGCAACAACTTTAGTTCAACAAGAAGAAAGAGCACAGCAAGCGATCAATCCAATCATCAACGCGCCGAGCAGTTCGTCTGTAGTCAATAACTCCAGCAACCAATCAGTGTTAATGGGTTCTCCTGGAGCCAGCGATCGATTCGACTCTAGTAATCTTAGAACAGGAAGAAGGTGGGGTTAAATCGGAAAGGTAGATTCCCAGTCGCTTTTGACTTTCTCGACTGGTTCTGTTATCTGTGTTAATCTTTGACGTAATTCACTAGTCGAAAACGAATGATCTCGGTTATTGTATACCAACCCAATACCATTATCGATGCAATATTGCTTACCGGTAAAATCTTTTTCGACGTAATCACTACCAATGATCCTCACATCAATAGGCAATGCCTTTAATACATCAAGCAAGTCAGCTTCGGTGTTATAAACTACGATGTCATCAACAAAACGAACAGCTGCTAATTGCAGTTGACGTTCGAATATTGATTGTACAGGTTTATTTTTTTCAGGACGATCAACGGAAGGATCGTTTTGGAGAGCAACAATGAGATAGTCGCAATTTTGTTTTGCTTCTGATAACATGGTACAATGACCAGCGTGTAATAAATCAAAGGCACCAGCAGTCAAGCCAATAACTCCACGATCTTCTACGCCACCATTTAACCACTTTAACATATCTTAAAGACCCTAATAGAGAAAGGATCTGGCATGGGGAATAATGCCCCCATGCCATTTAAAAGATCCAGTATTATATATTAATCTTCTGCTGCTAATTTGGCGAAGTATGACATGGTGTCATCTTCGTCTTCAGCTTTGGCAGAATCAATGGGAGCAGAGAAAGACTCAGCAAAGGCAGGTTCAGCAGCTGCGGCTCGTGGTGCTGGTGCAGCAACCTCGTCCAGCGCTGGCTGGTACCCTTGTGGCGCAGCGGATTCCCCAAGAACCATTGACAGACGAGCAACCAGCTCATCATACGTCTTATAAGTTTCTGGAGCACTGTACTCATTCAAATCATAAAGCTTGTTGTAAATTTCTTCTAAGTAGCTATCATCATCAGACAGAGCAGAAGTCGAAGTGAATTCTGATTTATCATAGTTACGATATCCAGCAACTTGTCGAATCTTCAACTGAAATGAAGCACCTTCCCAAAAATCGAACGGATTGATTGGCTTCTCACCTGGAAAGGTGGGCTGCATCATATCCATGATCTTGTCATGAATTTTCTTACCGAAAGTGTAAAGGAATACTTTACCTTCGTTCTCTGGGTTTGATGGGTCGCTTTCTACTAAGATGTTTGTTACATAATGTAGACGGCGCTTGCGCTCACGAGCAACGTCTTTATCGCTCTCTACGCCGCTGTTCCAAAGCTTTGAGTTTGCTTCTGAGAGTGGGTCGACTTGGCCGATTGAAGTGAGTGACTTCTCGATGTACCATTGACCAGTTGGACCTTTGAAAGCGTGATCCCAGTAACGAGCCCATGGGAGTTCGTTTCCTTCTGGAGATGGCAAGAATCGCACAACAGCGTAACCGTTACCGGCTTTATCTACTGTAGGCTTCCATTGACGTTCGTCAACGTATGATTTCTTTTCATTAGAAGGGCCAGCTGCTTGAAGCAACTTGGAGATTTGATCGCGATTACGCTTGAGGTTTGAAAATGACATATTATTTCCTTGTATTTGTATTGTATTTTTTTGTATTGTATGTATCTTTTATCCACACCACCAGATTGTCTCTGATGTATATCATTATATAATAATATTTAGGATTATTCAATAGGTAGGGTATTGACTCGAGGGAGCATGTTTAGCTGTTGGGCTTCAGCTTGGATTTTATCTTTGATGATCGGTGAGACATATTTCTTAATATCTTCCAACTCAATGTTGTTTCTTTCGCAGACTTCAACAACCGCGTCCATATGCGAAACTCTGTGTTCATGGGCAAAGTCTTTAACCATCTTAGAGAATTTACTCTTGGTTAAGAACGAGCCTTCCATATCAATCGCCATCCATTTCCTCCTTGGTTTCTGGATAATACACTCCTGGAGTGCGTACAGGAATACCGTTCTTATACGCAACGGCTACTGATCTGTATCCGATTTTAAATTCCATATTCTCACCATACCGCCAGTCGTTCCATGTTCCGGTTGACAGGTAGGTTTGTAGGTTTTTACAGTAGGTTTCAGTTTGCTGGTATAAGGCTCGATCAGAAGATTGCTTTGAATCTTTTAATGATTTCATACCAGCGAGTTTACCTTTCCAGATGACCAACCATTCCTTTACCTTTAGGGGAGAAAGGAAGTGGTCGTCTGGAAGGTTTCTTATCGATTCATCGATCGATAAATTCTTGGGTTCACCCTTGGCTGCTCGAGCTTTTTTGAGACGCTCGACTGCCGCTTCTTTTTGCTCAGCAGTCATGGGTTTTCGTTTTTGTTTAATCTTCATCACGAATCAAAGCATTAAATTCCTGTAGGTTACGTAGAAAGCTGACATCAGCACCACAAGCTTCACCAGACTCCGCGATCGCAGAAACGTCTTTAGGGAAACAATGGCCACCGTAACCGTATTTGCCGTCAGGTCCAGGAACCTGCGTATGAGAGATTCCGATTCGAGGATCGATCGTGATAGCCTCAACCATAACATCAAAGTCTTCGAATTGCATAGCGGTATAGATCATTTGCATTTGATTGAAGAAAGAAACTTTGGTCGCTAAAAATGCATTCTCAACATACTTCGCAAAGGCTGCTTGGGGTGCAGATAAGAAACGAACATTCTTCAGTTTAGGTAAGCATGGTTTAAAAATTTCATGCCACCAACGCATTTGTCCACCACCGTAAATCGCAAATTCTTGATTTAGAAATTCAGCAGTAGGATCAGCACCAGTAGTTCCTCGTAAGAATTCTGGGCTGATGGTTGTCATTCCTCGTGGCGAGAAATCCGCGATATAAATCGGGTCGACTGCAGATTTAACTAGAAATCTGGTCTCGAATCCATACTTCTCGAATACAGCATCAACGTTCGAGCAATCACAGAAACCATCTGCTGCGCTAGGAGTGGCCACGCAAATAACAACACCATCGACAGGGTCACCGATACTAGGGTCGTATTCATGTCCTAAGAACGGATCGTCTATAAAAGTTTCTACATGAGGATGTGTGGCCAGAGCAGCTTCAACTGCAATTCCAACTGGTCCATAACCAGCAATTACGATTTTAATTGTGTTAGACATATATGAATACCTTTAATTACAAGAGACAGTCTACATTATTTTTCGGAAGATTTCAACTCTTTGTTTTTCTCAACCCAATCTTCAGCTGTTGTGCCTACGCTCTCTGAAGTCGACTTTCTATAATATAATACCAGTTCTTTTTGTTGAAGTAAATACCTACGCAATTCTTGGAGATTTTCTGCCATCTTTTCGTAACCATCGGGGGTTAGGGCGAACACGACAAACTGGCCGTCTAGAGTCTTTTCAATATCTTTTTTCTTCTCTTCTAAATTGTCGCTTGTGATGACAAACCAATTAAGGTCTAGTAGAGTTATCTCAGCAGGTAGAGGAGGTTGATAGATGCGTAGAGGAACCGTTTCTATTTTGGTAACAACAGTTGGTTCAGGTGGAGCGATAGGAACGCTCTTACCGAACATAGCACACCCTCCGAGAGAGAATAGAACGAGAAATAAACTACTTATCCGCATTTTGGATCTCCTTGCTGTCTTGTTCGACTTCACGAAAGACAGAGGCTGTAGCCTTATTGACTCGACTCTCGATCAACCCAGGTTTTGCTCTAGCTAATCGGGTAAGATTATGGTCGGAAAAGATTCTCATGTACCTTTTCTTTTCTTCGTCCAGCTCTTGATTTCTATTAGTCAATTCTTGAACTTGCTCTTGTGAGACTTTTTGTTGTTTGATTAACTCCTCCACTCTTGCAGCATTACTCTCTGCAGTTTGTTGTAGAGTAGTATTGTTGTCTTTGAGGGTCTTGTTGTTCGACTCGAGTCTAGCGATGCTCGCTTCGTAATTAGAGACTGTTACTTGATAATATGCATAAGCGCCACCAATAGCGCCGAGAGATCCCATTAACAAAATTATTTTCAAATATCCGAACATGTTCTTACTTTACTTGTTTCTTTCGCTTTCCATTAATCTCAATGTAATGCTTTGTGAGAGGGTATCTTTTCTTCTTAGATGGGCCCATGTCTTTAGTGTCTTGAGGAATACCGGCATCGGCGGTGGTGGTCATCTCTTCTCTAAATTCTTTAAATGATTTCATTTCCCTTCCTGTTGAAAACCGTTAAAAATTACGGTAGAATAAATTCTCTTCGTTAAGCCCCTTCGTGTATGTAAGCAAAAAGAGAATGGATCTAGAATAATCTCGACCCATTTCTATCTATATTTATAGAGATTTACTAATCCCTACAGTAACACCATCTTCTTCTACATCACCAGAAGTTTCACCGTATGATACAAAAGCATCAAAACTTGGAAAGGATCGAGAATAAATAATTTCCCAATCAGTATATTCTAGAGCACCGACAGTTCTACCAGCGTGCATAGAGAACCCACTATCACCTGCAGTATAGTCTGTCCAGTAGTACTTACTTGTCCCAGTTTCTCCGAAGAATTCTGGACTAAAAGCAGCACCAATAGTGAGATCCCACTTCGAAGCAGAGACATAAACTTCATTGAAATTCGAATCCGCCTGTCCAGCTGGTTGACCTGGGTAAGCGTAGTGAATAACACCGACATCAATTGTCGTGTGACCAATAGTCTTAGACATACCAGCGTACAAATCAATTTCAATGCTACCATCAAAAGCAATATTTGAAGCCCATGTACCAATATAAAAACCAGAATCGGTTACAACATCAAACCCGCCTTGAATAGCAGGTTCTTGGTTTGTCTGTGTCATACCACGAAAGTCGTAAGTAGAAGCTAAAGTGACATTGCCAGAAATATCGGCAGCAAGGGTGGGGGTTGCGCAAACTAGCACAAGTAACAATAATAAAATTTTCATAATGTTCCTTCATTTCATTGGAACAATTATCTATACAAGTTGCAATTGAGGGTCTCTGCGTTCCACTCCGTCCCATTTTTGTGGTGGTATATATGCTTTACCTACATACTCAAAGAACAAACCATCAACTACAATGTACATGGCCTTCTGGCATTGACCCGAATCAGAGAGTTTGGATGAATTATAATCTTCGAACGCTTTTTCGATAGTTTCATACTCGTTACGAGATAATGTATTCCCGTTGCGATAGAAGTGAACTAGATAATGCATTCTAATCAGCCAGCGGGTTGTCTAGAACAGTTTGTATCTTTTTATTCAATCGGTCTTCGAGCGCGTTTATCTTCAACTCTGTATCTGTTTGTAGGCTCTCTCGCTTTGTGTCGAAGCGTTCAGTGGCCTTGTCAATCATTTCCTTGACATCATCTTCCAGGTCTCTGTTCTGATCCTCGACGCGGTCGACATTTGCTTCCATACGGTTGAAGTCATCACGTAAATCATTCTTGATACTACGTGAGTAATCTATTGCTTCATTTACTGAAGATTGTACTGCATCGAGTTTCAATTCTATCTGAGCGTTTCTGTTTTCTATTTCTGTAGTATCGATGTTCTCAACTATTTCTTTCATGTCCATGTAATCAGAGTAGAATTCAAACGCACCATATGACGCTCCACCCAAGGTCGACAGAGCAGTTAATATAACTGCCATCTTACCCCCGCGAAATGTTGTACCTGCAAATTCGAACTCTGCCATTAGTCGTCTCCCTCCGACTCAGAAAACTCAAAGCGTCGAGTGGGCTGCGATTGCCCTTTAACGATGTCATCCATTTCTTGAACACTCTTGATTAATTCGTCGAATATATCATTCTCTGTCATCAGTCGTCTCCCTCAAACTGAAGTGCTCTTAGGTTAGCGACCTCTGCTTGCAGCCTTTGAATTTCCATACGCTTCTTTTCCATTTCTAGCTTGAATAGCGTGTTACAATTAATGCGTTCCTTCGGCCCAGTTAGCGGTATTGTGATCTTAGCATATACGCCAATATCCTTTACCAGTCCTTCTGGGTCATATCCACTATCCCCGACTGAATTTGCGTAATTGTCGAACGGCCCATTCTGATTGATGATACCAACGACACCAAACTCTAAATTTGTTGCAGAACCAATAGCGTTCTGGCATTCAACATCTCCCGCTCTAACTCTATCTGAAGCATAACTTCCACTTGAGTTTGGTAACGAAAGATTCAACGAACCCGAATCTGCGACGGCGGTTTTACCCATCACAATCAACAACAACATAATAAACAGTTTCATTTTAACTCACTTGATCTTAGAACATATTCTCGTCGACAATGCTGCTGTTGATTTTCCTTCTGCTAATAACTTTGACCGTGTACAAACATAGACCGCTCTAAACTTATCTTTTTCTCGTATATACACAGGAATTTTCTTCCTTTGTAGATAGTCGATCGTCACTAACTTGTTGTTTGCGGCGAAAGGAACCTTGTTCCATTCTTCGTCAAATACTTCTAACTGGTAAAACCTAACGTCCTTTCTGGTATTAAATAATACCATGTTCGCGCGAAGAATTCCAGGAACGTAGGAAGGTGCGAGTTTAGGATATGTCGGTGTCCATTCGTGGGCGTTAACACAACCCACGAACAGAACCAAAGATAGTATTATAGTGCGATACATTCTGCCACAACTACTGCTCGATATGTTCCAGCTGGCAATGCTTTAGAGTATCCGTAATTGGCTTCTGATTCGATTTTAAACCAAGTGCTTCCTGTGACAGTAAGGTCAACTTCGGTTACATTTTCGAATGTGATCTTACTTGTATCATAAGCAGACATACTGGCGTCAGAAACTTGGTCAACAGAAACCACCCCCGTCCACGCGAGAGTATCGTTTAATGTCGGGCTTTCTGAGAACAAATTCGGAGCCTCGATCCTCGCCTTGTAGGTGTTTGCCGTGATGACATCAAACCTAACAACAGGATCAACCCCGCCGTCAGTGGCGTCTGTGCTCAGCTTACTCGGAATTGGGTTACCGAATCGACCCATGGTGTCTTGTGTCACAACGCACTTAGATTGTACATTACCTTGTACGTCTATTTGTGTTGCAAATAAATTGTTGCTCAAACCTAATATCATAATAAAGAGTGCTTTATTGAACATTTCTGTTCTCCTTTTATTTACTACTCTTCATATTGTAAATCAACTAACTTTTGGTGTAGCAACTCAGTCGCTAACCCCACTCTCAAACTTTTGTTATTGTCAGGTAGTTTCGAGTCCAGTAACACAATAGTTTCCTTATACTCACCACCGTTTACACCCGCGAGATATCCTTGCGGTAAATAATTCATTGCTTTTAACATTTCATGTTTAGCGATTTGACCTTGCGAAAGTAAACTTGTATTTACAAACCCGAGCAATACCTCTAAGCGTTCTTCAGATTCTTGTCGTTTACGTTTGATTATCGCCTTTCGTTCTTCTTCTTCTTCTTCCTTTTCTTGTGCTTCTAACTGGGTCTTTCTATCCAGTTCCGCTTGGATCACCTCTTGTTCGGTTTCAATGTCTATTTCTGGTTCTTCTATCATCTCAGCAACAAAAGGATCCACATATCCATCGCATGTTGGGTCAGACTGCGGGTCGAAACACGGTTCGTAGAAATATGTGTAAATAACAGATTGGTCTACGACGGATCCGTTACCCGTCCAATTAATAGAACCATCACCCCAGTAAGAAATATCGATATTGCTAATCGGTATCGCTTTATTAATCGTGTTTGATGGAAGCCCAGTCCAATCGTCAGTTTCTCGGAAAATGTACCCTGTTCCTCTCGCGTTTTCGTTTTGGACATTGACGACCATCTCATCTTCTGTTTCTTTTACCGTTGTGTATCGATAAACGACACCATTCACAGCAAGACCTGCTTGCTGAGGTAACACATTCCGCATAACCCAATTGAGGGTGTTCTGTGCTGCGTTAGCCGAGGAACCGTATATTTCCTCAGATAAGGAGCAAGAGGAGTAAACCAGCAACGCCAGCGCTACCCATAAGTGTCTTCTTACCATCACTTAATCCCTCTCCGTTCTTCGCGTCGAATGCATTTGATTTGCCGTCGGGTTGTAACTCTTCGTTCGTAGTCCACGCAGCTTTCGCCTGTTCTCCAATCAAACCATCATAAGGGCAAGGTGTTCCTGCCATCATCATAGCATCAAAGACCCTCTTGTCCTGACACATTGTAGACACTGCGGCAACTTTCATTCCCATATCATACAGCGTCTTAGACAACTTCAACCGTTCACAGTTATCATCGGTTACTTGGGTGCCCGTCGAGATTCCCAGTATCTGTGTTTGAATTGCACCAGCAACCCCAAACGTACACAGGTCTGAGTTAGAAGTATTTATCGTAGGGGTGATCGCAGACGCAGGGGGTGACTTCAAGGTTGTAGTCGTATCCGATTGGGTACGCACAGTACTATCAGTCACCGCTTCTGTTTTAATGACATCTTCAAAGGCTTCTTCAGCAAAAACCATAGAAGAAAATAATAAGGCAAGTAATAAAAGTGGTCGCATCACATCACATTCCATTTAATAAATACTATTTTATTTAGGAATGTTACGCGGGCATTACCAAAACTTTAATTTCTTCTTAACTTTCTTTGCGCCGGATGATACCGATTTGTCTACAACCGAAATCGCGTTATTCACAGGCGCTGCAGCTTGTTCGACAACGTGAGTTGTTGTATCCACCACCGCCTCACCAGTAGAAACGACAGCTTCTTGAGCGGGTTTCGTGTCGACACTTACACTCGCGTCTACATCAACACCAGCGAGTAACGCAATCTTGCCGTCAACACCTACCGTAGCGACACCGTCGTCCATCGTAGCACCACCGCCCACGTTGACACCGGCTTGAAGTCCTACACTGGCACCGGCTCCTACGGACGCTCCGTTGCCTTGCTCATCATAAGTTCCAACCCCAGCCTCAACACCAACACTTGTGCCGACAGACGCTCCTGCGTGTCCTTCTGCTCCGTCGAGACCCACTTGACCCCCAGCGCTAACACCGCCGTGTGCCTCTGAGTATGCACCCGCTTCAACTGTAGTAGTAACATCGCCTGTTTCTACGCTCGCGCTCGCGCCCGTCTCTGCCTTTACTTCAGCTCCAGCGCCGACTTCAACCGAAGCGTTGCGTCCATCAAATCCTGCAGCAGCGCCAGCCTCAACCTTCGCAGAAGCGTCAGCGTGCCCTTCTGTAGATAACTCCGTATCACCTACGGTAGTAGAAGCCGAACCCGAAGCTTCAGCACTAGCGCCAGCGCCAGCGGTCGCGGCTACGCTCGAATCAGTGATTTCTGTTCCTGCAGTAGCTTCCGCGTCTGCTCCAGTATTTGTCTCTGTTGCCATTTTTACATCCTTAATATTATTAATAAATAACTCCTATACAATAATTATAGGAAACATCATGTCAGAAGACATATTTGATTTTGGATTCACTGCGGTAAATGAAGAAGAGCTTGAGATTGTACAACAAGCGTCACTTACAATGCAAGAAGGCGTTGAGGTGCAAGCTAGACTAGAGAAACTTTATAACGCGGTCCAACCCCTCCTAAACAACCTCAAAAAGAATCCAGAAAAAGATTATATATATTGGCCGAATCGTTTGGAGAAAGTCGAAGCTTTCGAAGACTATATCTTCAATATCGTAAGCAGCGACTAGTAAGGGTTGTACCCCAGAATGTATTCCTCGGCGACATCTTCTGCGTATTGACCTAGACTAACCGCTGCGCGCGCCCTGGGGTCGATGGTAATTGTTCTGATGTATCTGCTTTGTTCGAAAAGCTCTACAGAATATCCTTCTGGTGTTCTGATAACACTGGCAGACCTTCTGCCGTTGTCTGAGACATGCTTTGATATCTCAATGATTTCTGTTTCACGTGTGTGTTTCGCGCCTTTGCCTCCAAAGATGGTGTCCCAATTTGCGTCAAATTCTTCTTGATCAACTGAAATTGGTCTAGGTGTATCACCTTTGCCGTTCATATTATTTTTCCTTGTTTGTGTTTTTCTCTTGCCCTTGAGTCTTTAACGCTATTCGCTCTTGTTCTGCTAGTTTTTTCCACCATTTTGGCGTATCTCGAACGCTCCATACGGCATTAGCTTTTTTGTCCTCATAATAGAATTTTCTATTAGAGCCGATCGGATCGTTTTCATCCCAATATTTAGAGAACGCTTCGGTAAACAGCAAAGCTTCTGAGGGATCGATCCAAGCTTGTTCTATGTCTATGTGGTACGGTTCTTCTTGGAGGAACGTGTTGTATTGTACGTATGGAATACAGTTCTGCTTAAACCTTACAAAGTATTCGTTACACAGACTTGTCCAAAGGGTGTAAAGCCAATTGTAGTTCTCGAGGCTGGAGCAAGCCCATACAATAGAGGGGTGACCTGCCCACATCGCTTTGGGTAGGCGATAATTCATTTCCGCGTCTTCGAGATAATGTGCCTTGATGACTCTTCCTGTCTGGGTTGCACCGACCCAGATTTTACCATCCAGCACACGATGAACCGTTCCGAGTATCGTTGCATATCTTCCGATCATTTTAACAACATGTATGTCGTGATACATTTGTGCTATGCGTTGTGGGTCTTCGTGTAAATAAAATATCTGCATCTGTAAATCTTAATTTGTGAATCAAGATTATTTATATTAAGCTGCGAAACTCCACCATTCTGGTATTTCTCTTTTAGACCATTTGGCGAATTCTTTCTTGTCTTCTCGGTAAAAATTACGATAAGACGATACAGAGTCGTTCGGTATAATACAATGGGGGTATGCTTTCATTGCAGGTGTAGGCTGGGTGAATCCATTTTCTTTGAGGTTTTGTGGAGGTGTTTCGAGCACCTCGGAGAGCTTTCTTAGAGATTCGTGTTCTCTACCATAACGATAAGTGTACTCGGCACCCAAAGCAATCCACAATTGGTAGAGCCAATTATAGTTCTCAACAGATTGCCTCACCCAGATATTAGAGGGGTGGTTGGCGTGTGAGGCTTTGTAAATCAGGGAGTCTTTGGTTGTGTCTTGGAAGACATATCGTTTGATTCTGCTGCCGCTCTTAGACCTGCCAATGACCATTTCGCCATCGATAACTCTATGCGCTGTACTGAGCAGTTGTGCGTATTCAACACACATCTTAGAGGAATGCGTGTCACAGTGTTGCATTGCGCAAATCACTGGATCTGTGTGTAGATAAAAGATGTTCATGTTAGTGTTCCTTCGATCGAAATTACTAGAGTATTATCTCTCGTAAACACTAACAGAACAATCTCTTATAACCTATTGATTTTCTTCTGGTTTCTCACCCGTATCTATAAATTTAGCTGGAAATGATACTGATTCTACTATATCTTCTTCTTTCATGAAAGACACAGGCTTAACACCACCATCAGTTAGATAGTTGAGAATTTCCTTCTCAACGTGATTCAAAGAGTTGTACATTCTTTTGAGCTCTTTGGTAACAGTTTCGTTTCTACGACAACTTCTTCTCAGCTGCTTTGCTTTTTTACCATTCATTTGATTTCCTCGTTTAAACTATCCGCGATTTCTTGTCTCAGTTCCTTTGGTGCTTCTTTATCTAAAAGCTTGATGTCACTGGCTTTAAATTTATATGTTTCCCAATACATCTTTTGTTTGCAAAGGAGTTTGTAACCTAAGTCTCCATAGAAAAACTTCCAATTATATACTTCGGGGTATTGGATCATTCATCTTCTCCTAATGCCTCACAAGCAGCGATTACATCTGGGAAGTGTGTTCTAAGAATATCCCAAGCAATCTCAGCAACTTCCATATGTTCTTTCTGTGTGCCATTACCCATCCGTAGTTCACAGTAATGAATCCAAGAGCGCAGAGTGCCCGACATGTACAATGTAGTTTCAGTAAGACCTTCAGGTAGCAACGCTCGAGCTTGTTCCTTTGCAATACCCATATTCAGCGCCATCTCGTAACCGTCCTTTGCTGCCCTAGCGACCTCTGCTTGTAGCTCGTTGAAAACTTCTTGTGCCTTGGCTTGACGGGTTACGTCTTCATCAAGCATGCTCAACTGTCGGTTTGTTGCGTGTTGTTTTCTAGCTTCTCGTTTGACCGTGAAGTTCTCACTCACCGCATAACGCTGAGAGAATTCTTGGAAAGAGAATGACCGATGTCGTAGAATCTGACGAGAGATGTCTCGAGTGGTTACGATTTCCATCGTAACACTAACCATCTCGAAGGGAGACCAATGGCCTTCTTTAATTAAATACCCGAGTAGCTTCTTGGCGGTCTTGGTGTTATTCTGGTTTGCTGGGTTGGAGACCCTAGCAGCGTACGCAATCAGCTCATTTGCTGAGTGACATCCTGTCGCCGCGCTTGGTTGTGTTAGACCTACTAGGCTTACTCTAGTCATATGCACCCTCCATGTATGTTCCTGGAACCGAATAAAATGCAATCACAACATGTAACGCGCGCGCAAGCGCTGCGTCTTGTTCTGTGCCGTCTTGTTCGAGCATCGCTGATTGCTCTAGTAAGTCTTGGAGAATTATATCATCTAAAACTTCATCTTTAAACATATCACGATATGTCATTATCAATTTCCTCTAATAATAAATTTTTGTCGTTATTCGAAGATCCAACTATAGCAATTTTTTCTTGCTCAATCAACGCCATTATTGTATTTGTGACATCTAATTCTTTCTGCAGAAACCACATCTTTCTTTTTATTTCTTCAAGTTGTTCTTGATAGAATTCAAGTTCCTTTTCTTTGCGGAGTCTTTGTTCAATGATGTCTGTCAATAAAAGAATTTTCTTTTCTTCTGTCATTTCAACACCTCATAAAAGAATGGCTCCCTGTCTTGGGCTCGAACCAAGGACATTGTGATTAACAGTCACACGCTCTACCAACTGAGCTAACAGGGAATTTAAGTGAAATCGCCGTATGTTTCCTTTCTCTTCTTATAGAATCGGTACAGCTTAATATACCAAAGGACAGTAGACGGGTATTGTAAGACGTTGGGTAAGTTAGGAAATACTCTTTGTAGCTCTTCGACCATTTCTTCAGGAGTTTCGATTTCTACTAGTTCTTTGTATTCCATAATTAACTTTGCTCTTACTTGGAATGGCTTGGTTTCTTAATCTCTACGAACCATTCATGCTTCTGTGTCTTGGGGTTGTATTTCTTCAGACGCATCTTATCTTTCTTTTTGTTTTTAGAAACAGTGTAATGATAATCGTGAGACTCACGAGTTTGTCCTTCTGGAATCAGGTAGACGATATCGTTATCTTTCCTTGCCATGATACTTCCTCAATAATAAATTGGTGCCGCTACTAGGATTCAAACCTAGAACCTTTCGCTTACAAGGCGAATGCACTATCGATTGTGCTATAGCGGCATATTCTTATCTAAGCGTTCTGCCTTTTCCGTTATTCCTATTCTTAAATGTAGGAGTTTGACTGTGGCAATTGGGGCACATCGCTCTTAAATTCTTTTCATTGTTGTTGCGGTAATCACCATCAACATGATCAATTTCTAACGTCACAGGTTTATCCATCCATTCAGAAATACCACAAACGGAGCAACCTTTATCTCTTTCTAATATATAGCGCTTAATCCATGGCGTTAATTGCTTATTGGTAACAAACCAATTACCTTCGAACAACCACTTCTCGACTTTGAGTTTACTTTGGTAAATACCTTGGCACGTATTGCTGCAGTATTTACCTGCCGTATTCTCTTGTTCTTTCACTACACCGCAATTTAAACATGTAGAAGTTTTCTTGATACTCATAACCATTTCTCATTAGTAGACCTATATTATTTATAAAAATAGGTTTTCCACCAACTGAGCTATAAGGGCAATATCTTTATATATAACTGGCGCAACGGACGAGACTCGAACTCGCGACCCCTGGCGTGACAGGCCAGTATTCTAACCAACTGAACTACCGCTGCAACAAAACTAAAATTGGTGGAGGGGGCTGGATTCGAACCAGCGTACCTCGCGGATCGGATTTACAGTCCGACGGTTTTAACCACTCACCCACCCCTCCGTTAGAACTCCTCGTAATCAAGTACTGGGTGACTGAGAGCTTCTCTCGTCTTATTGATAGTAAATTCAAGATCTTCAATCGACTCTTCTTGCAAATCAATTGCGTCTTGGGTGCACATGTTAGGTTTACCCCTTTCGTCATAATAGACTTCATGTATGCCGTACCACGTAACGCCTTCTATGGTTTTCTTTACTACTCTGTAATTCCAGCTCATTTGATTCCGTTATAAATGGCGGAAGATGAAGGATTCGAACCTTCGATACCCTATTAAGGTATGCCGGTTTTCAAGACCGGTGCATTCAACCACTCTGCCAATCTTCCTATTTTTTATTTTTCTCGTTTATGAGACGATCTTCTCTATCTTGAATTTTTAAGCTGATCCAGCAAACCGTAATGATGCCAATCCAAAATAGCACTACAAATGTCATAATATTTTCTCTCTACATGCGCGCTTGGATGCCGCTCGCTTCTTGTCCTGCATCACTACTGCTTTGTTAAACTTATGTGCATGTTTTGCTACAGGGTTATGTCGCACAACTGCTTTAGTTTTCATTACCGTTCCTAATAAAGTGGTGGAGCTGATAGGGATCGAACCTACGACCTGTTCCGTGCAAGGGAACCGCTCTCCCAACTGAGCTACAGCCCCAATTTATTATTTAACTACTATACCTTCCAACCAATGTTCTGCTAACAACACTCGGTTTAATAGATGCAATGCTTCTATGTCTTCTTTGCTGTTACCAAAATACGGCACGGCGAAGTATTGTTCGACCATCATAGTGTTGACGCTACGACGGGCATCGGCTTTAGAATCATAGACCATAAAGTCGCCTAGGATTCTACCAAACTTGCCCTTTCCGTCTTTGTGCGTCACAAGCGTTGCGTCGCCGTGACCGAGCATTAACTCGAGATATTTCTTTGCAGCGATTCCAAATTTCTTTTCAACTTTGTCGCGAGTACGTGACTCGGGTGTGTCTATTCCTCGCAGCCTTACTCTTTGGTTTTTAAGCACCACGTGAAATCCAAGGTCGATGTCCACATCGACGGTATCTCCGTCTACTACTCTCTTAATGATGCATCGATATTCGTACATTCTACTTCCTTTTACCCTTATTATATATGCCCTTGTTAGTTTTCGTGGGTAGTAGCCTTAATGGTTTGTATGGTAACATACCTTTCTAATTGCTCCATCAGCTGTCTATATCTTGCTTCTAACAACCCTTGGTCTTTGTATGGACCTGTCGTCAACCCATATATGGGATCGTCGTCTAGCTCTCTATATAACTCCAGAATAATTTCTTCTTTACCGCTACCGTCGTCGAATGGCGTAACAATTAAGGTCATAAAATTAAATTCTAGTAATTGTTGGAGCAGTTTAGATCCTTCTGAATTTGAATTACGTTGTGGCATTGTCGCTCCTGCGCACCATTTAAGACAGCCTGTTCGACGTCATCCAATAGACAAGTCGCTAAGGCATCAGAGAAGCCCAGTCTGGCCAATCTCAAGAAGTATTTATCGTCTTCCTTGGGACATCCATTTTCTCGGTATTCATTTAGAACATCGTCAATAGGCGAGTATGCCATAGTAACTTCCTTATACGAAATGGCTAAGATATAAAGTGCCAAACCCGATCACAACACAGAAGATAAACCCGACGAAGGTTTCTAATTCTGATTCGTAGAATACCACTTCCTCAACAACTTCTGGCTTCTTATAGATTGAACCGACTGCATTCCCGTACATATTCACTTCCCTTTCCTTATTTACAAGAGTATTATCGCTCATATACTCTAATCAGGCAACCGTTGGTAAGTTGTTGATTAGTAAGGATTAATAGGTTTCTTTGTTTTTCTCGTGCGAAATCAATAGGTTACGCGCCGCCGCCATCACCCATGGGTCTCGGTGAGGTAAGTGATACCCCGAGCTTCCGTCCCACCCTTCAAAATACTTGTCATACTGGTCTGAATAGGCGTTTGGAGAGGCTAGGAGGAGCTCTGCGAGCTCTTTAGCTGCCGCGTCGAACTGGTGGTCAGTCCAAATATTCTCGTCGAGAGCGTAGTAGAGACAGCTGTGGACAAGCATTTGCAACCTTCTGCGCTTGATAAGTTCTCCAACCTCGCTCTCTGGATTCGGGAATTGATATGCGCCAGCTTTTTTCTTCGTCTTTCCCATTAAACTCTCCTACCTAAAGATCAAAAATATCGCCAACAAAAGGATATCTGTGGTGGCTACACCCCACAAGAATCCCGTCCAAAACTTCATAAAAAGTTCTGCTCTGTAGTCGTTCACGAGGCTTTCCGAAGCCTATCAGCAAGAGCTATGTCGCGAACCATCTCTTGATCTAAGGCGTCTCCATAAAACCGATCTTTCGGGAATATGGTGAACCTGCGCAGAGTGGCGTCGATAACTTCGGTGGTGCTCAGCTCGTCGCCGAATCGGTTGAGCATAACTCTTAAAAACTTGGTGATCGCAAAATTATCCATTTAACTCTCCTTACGCGCAGATTGAATATCTTGATGATGTGACTCGAAAGCTTGCTTTCCAGTTATGAAAGACGCTGTATGATTCACTACGAGTGAGTTTAAACTCTTCTCGTAACATATTAATACATTCAAACTTACTTTCGCCGTACTCTTGCATTGTCACCAACGCCTCGTACATCATGTGTTTTTCCCATTCTTCTATCATTCGCATTTGCGTTTCCTTTTCTTTAATTACTAGAGTATTATCGTTCAAATCAGCTAACCCGACAACCAGTGGTAACTCATTGAAATTAGAAAGCTTTTAGCTCATTGAGAATCATGGTGTCACGGACATCGTCTTGTGACATTGATACAAGGCACGCTCGGAGCGCGTCTTCGGCAGAGAGAACACCATCATCCACCATACTCATCATCAGGTCGCGATAGTCTGTTGACTCGTAGTAAGTGTCAGTCTCTTGTTCAATGAAATCCATGAGAGTGCCATCAAAGTAGTTGTCAAAGCCCCAAGGTAATGACCCAACTCTTTTCTCGACTAGAATGTTGAGGGTGTCGCGATTGAAAGTATAACGAAATTCAGTATCACCATGTTCCGCGTGATCTTCAATTTCAGACGGATTGTGGTTAAGAATAAAATCGTAGTGCAACTGGTAACCACATGGGATGTCATTTGATTGACATTTCAACGCAGAGGAAAAATACTTCGCAGCGCCTTCGGGATAACCATCATAATGAAGGTAGAAGGTTTTAGTTGCTGCATCGGTATCACCAAGAGATGAAACAAATTGGTAAGTTGCTCTAGTAGACATTTCGCTTCCTTTTCCTTATTTACAAGAGTATTATCTCTTAAAAACATTAATGAGACAACAGCCGGTAAGTTGTTGATATCACACGCAACTTACTTCTTCTATTCGGGGGATGCTTGCTTCGTTTCGCTCCAAGCTTTGAACACTTGTATGGCCTCTTTCTTACTCAAACCAAAAGACTCTTCCAGAACTTTGGGTGCCCCAAACATGTTGATTTTACCGCTGTCCCGCAACTTGTCCAGAAAAATAAACATTTCGTTACCCATTACGCTGTCTCCCATACCTTTACGACCATGTTATCGTCGGTGCAAGAACCCTCACCAACTTCACGGATAATTTCGCACCCGTTCTGTTCCCATCGAAATGGAGTCATGAACTCAAAGTGGTGCGTCACACCAGTAGCAGAAGTATACCGCGACTCGGTAATCTTACCAAGAACTCTCACACTCGAACCGACATAATCGATTTCGCAAATCTTACCTTTCAAATCTCTCATTGTGTAACTCCTTCGTCAGATAAAAACTCATCAATTTCTTCGTCGCTCATACCAACACTAAGACAAGCACTGATAGCATCGTTGATCTGCCCGTCTTGAATCAAATCAAGTGCGTGGATCAAGTACTCACCGACTTCACCTTTTGCATACCATGGGACCATTATACTATCTCCTTGTCTGTTTTCATTATGCGAGGCTTGGCTTGATCGAGCAGGAAATTTGCATTCAGGTAAGCAGTCTCACCTTCAAACCGCGCGAAGTAAGGAAGGACTTCAACCATGACCCAATCGCTGAGAGTCTTTTTACAGGCAGTGTTCTTCATTCGGTCGATCCGAGTGATCTTACCTTCGAGGTACCCTGCCGCAGATTTCCATCCTAAGACGTCACCAAGATCAGCTGCTTCAAACTTTCTGTATTCTATCAATGACATTTCACTTCCTTTTCCTTATTTACAAGAGTATTATCTCTTAAAAACATAAATAAGACAACGGCCCGTAAGCCGTTGAATTTTATAGAGTTTTAGAAAGCGGGGAGGCCAGGGGGGTTATCACCCAGCCGCGTAACAGGTAACCCCTTTAAAATTTTAGCTGCGGAGGGGGGGTTTTCATTTAACCAACCGGCGTTTTTTAAAATATTAAAATCATCGGGGTGCAGCGGAATTTTTGAGGCTTCAGGGGAATTTTCTAAAAAGCGTGAAATTCGTTCAGTTAACGGGGTTTTTCTAAACATTTTTACAACCTTCTTTTCAATGGACGAGTATTATCGCGCAATGAAGGTTAAATGTCAACAAAGCGTAACTGGTTGATTTTTATAGAGTTCTATTGTCTTGAGGAGTTCTTCAGCCCAGTCGTCTCGATGTTCTATGAACACCTGCGGGTCTTCATTATCCACCGCAATTATGGTAACGAGTTGGGTAATTGGCATACCGGTGCGTTCTTCCCACATGATCGCGTAACCAGCTTCTTGCTGGAAGTAGCTCTTGACAAATTTTCTTGGCTTGGGGCGTTTACTTGTTTTGAAGTCGATGATGGCGGGTTTACCGTCGAATTGGGCAACACAGTCAACACGGCCAGCAATGCCAAGGTGATCTGAATAAAGCGGTAATTCTTGGCCATAAACCTTTCCGATTCTTTCATTTAAGATACTCCTTACCGAGATTAGTGACTGGATGATATCGGGGGTATACTTAGCTTGCAGCAAAGACCAATCTTCGTTGTTGATGTACTCTTCAATACATTCATGAACAAGACTGCCTCGAGTAGAAGCGCGATACGATATCTTGTCAGCTTCTGCGTCGCCAACCTTGGCGCGCCACTTAGCTATAGAATCTTTGGACAAGACGCTGAGCACAGTAGTTATTGACGGGTATGCTGTACCCTTCGGTGTCTGGTATCTTCGACCAGTAGACTCTGTGATACAACCAAGGTCTTCATAGCCAAGGTCGATTGGGGTGTGTTCGAAGTTTGCTGCTTGCATCTTTATCACTCTATTTCAATTTACAATACTATACTATATCTTGAGCAATTTATCAACAAGGCGCAACCTGTTGATTAGTAAGTGGATTTATTTCTTCTTAACCCTCTCGAGCTTCTCTAGATGTCTGCGTTGATTTCTGTTGAGTGGAACCTGAGGCAATTGAACTTCAGGAGTTTCAACGGGTGGAGTGGAAGGTTCGTCTAGAATGCCATCAATCACATCATTCGAGACACCATCTTGGAAATTGTTGAGGCGCGACATTGCCAATTTAATTTCTTTCCTTGGCTCTTTTGGAGCCTTGGGTTGGCGTTTTTCGTAGACCTCAATTGTTACGTTTCCTGACGTCGGAATTTTAAATCCATCATGAGTGTGGTGTAGATGGAATTCAGTGTTAGGAAATTCTTCAAATAGGTTTTTCCAGACAGGTCGCCAGTTCTCAATCAACCGATAATTATTAGTATTATCTCGATCGGCCATTAGATACAAATCAGTAACGCTTCGCATATTAAAATCAAACAAAGAGTCAAACCCATACAGGTGGATTTCTGTAGCGCCTTGTCGAGCCGCCGCATAGTGCACCGCCATCATACCACAATTAAAGTTTGTTGCGCCACCTGCATATTCAGGAACATGTGGATACATTTCCCGTACATTCTTGGCATACTTTAGATAGAAACCTGGTTGCTCTTGCATCCAGATTTGTGGGCGGGTGCCGAGAATCCAATCGTACTGATCGAGCCGCAATGAACCTTCTGTGAGAGCATGCATCATTTTGAAATCGACCATACAAGAAGCAAATACATTTTCGATCTCAAATGGAGGCATGTTACAGATCAACACCTTACCTTCTCTGGGTGCTCGTTTGAAAAGAACAGCGTTGTCGCCGTTACCTACAACGTGAAAAACTTTATTGGTCATTATACATCAACTTCTTAATTTGCTCTTTGCCTTTCGGCCCCGTCCAGTGCATTACCAACTTATTTGGGTTATCTTGCCCATCTAATAGTTGTATACGTAACCAGTTATAGATGTTTGGTAATGTAGTTATATATCTTGTTCGTAATAGTGGAGTCAAACTTACCATTTCATGTAGCACTTCTTGGTCACCAGTGTTAGGGCTATTCTTACACTGCTCTGCCCACTTGAGTAGAATATCTGGTTTACCTTTAAAGGCAATTGTCCCTGAATTGTGCCACGTTTCGCCACGTCGCGCGATCCAAGGTTTGTCTTCACACATACCCAATTTATTTTCTTCGAGGTGTGAGAAGATATTACTTAGATCGCCTAATACATGCATGTCGGTATCTAACCAACAGACTTCCTTAGCGTTACATTCGACTAGACAACGAGGTTTAAGGAACCAACCATTTACTCGTTGTTTAGTAACATTCAGAATATCAGCAAATTCAGATACCTGATAGATCCACGCGCGCATCTCATCGCTTACACCAAAGTCAGCAAAGACAATCGGAGTAGTGTTATGCTTGACATAATTCTTCAAGAACCAAGGAAGCATCCACTCTGTGTTTTTATCACAGCCGGTGATGAAACATCTATCTAAGGATTTCAAAGTTCTCTCCCCCATTCCAGTTATGCTTTGCCAAGCAGCCTTCTTCACGTTGAATGGTGGAGAAACTATCATCCGCTTTCATCGGCCAAGGATAGTATTCTTGTAGCCAAGGGAATCTTGCTGAATGTATGAAAATATCTGTCGGGCCAGCATCAATCTTAGCGCGCTCGATGAGCTCTCGAGCACCAGCTGGTTTAACTCTATACGCATGCGCACCAGGAAAATAGTTCTTGCTTATTAGTGGTCCGACACCCAAAGATTCTGGGGTTTTAAACTTACCATAGCTCGGGTAACCAAGGTTGATGCATTTATCATAAGGAATGAATGCAGGTAAATGCCCGATACAAACTGCGTCATGCTCAAAGATTTGATATTCCTCATTGTCAGCCACACACATCTCCCAAAGCGTATGGTGCGACATAAACGCTGCCATACAAGAATCGGGGAATGAATATTTCTCGTGAAAGTTCTCCGGAGATATTCCTCGTTCTTTCATCATCCCAGCGGGATCGTCAGCTGGAGTAATCGCAGCGAAAGCGCGCACAGCAAAATCAGGTAAAGAATTGACGCATCGTTTAGCCACTCGCATGGACGGCTCTGTGTTTAATGTAATTACAAATGATTTCATCTTGTTGTGCTCGATGTCAACCCTGTTTGAATTGCCGTGTAATATGGCTTAGAACAACCCAAAACTCCAGGTAATAATTGTTTACACATTATGGCGTCATTTGGCCAAGCGCCAAAATCCCGCACTGCTTTGAGAAGCTTTCTTGCACCTTCAGGTTTGATCATATACGCAGAATTTCCCGCCAGACCCTGTGGCACTTGATCCTTGTCGATAGTGGGAACGGGGACAACTCCAGGTAATTCGATCTCTGCGGATTGAATCATTTCATGAAATCTCTGAGACTGTCTCGTCGCGCCGATTGGGTTGTTCAACCCGATGATTTGGTAGCTGGAGTTTACTAACGAATCGACATCAACTTTAGAAGTGAAAATTGCATCGTGCTCGAGGATTATCCTTGGTTCTGACATTGAAGCAACAACATTCCAAAGTCTCCAGTGAGACAGGAAACACGCAATCCTCTTTAACGGATCTGCTGTTTCATACGCAGACTTTAACATACCAGACTTTAAATCTAGCTCTTCGCCCGTCCAAGGATAACTCCAGACAATGCCGCGTTGCATCAGTATATTCTTAACTTCTTCGGGTATAGTTGCTTTAAATTTTTCTATTTCGAATTCGTTGCCGTTGCTCTTCGAACTTTCGATGCATCGATCAGCGGCAGACTTTGATTGCTCATTGCCGGCAATCGTTATCACTAGTGCTTTCATTATATGTGGACTCTATAGATTATGAGAAGTATTTAGATTTTCCTTATTATACTTTACTGGACTTGGAAAGGCAAATGTCATTCCGAGTACTTTAGAATTGATTTGAAAATCTGATTGGTCAATGCCGTTCTTTTTTGCAGCATCAAGCATCTTCTTGGCCCCAGCTGGAGTAACTGCATATGCTGCAGTTCCTGGAGACATGACAGCACCGTGATAGATACTGTCTTTGTAATATTTCAAAGGATAGTTTTCTTTAAACTTATTAACACCATTAAAATATGGTAGCGGAGTTGTTCTGACGTGGCTGATCATATAATTTACCAGTGGCTGGAACCTACTCAAAACGTTCGGTTTTTGCCAACAATACTCGTAGGACAGGAAGCAGTAGTCATCAAAATTCTGCCATCTAACGTTCCATGGCGCGATGCAAATTGCATCATGTTCTATAAACAGCATAGTCTCATCTGCTTCAATAACATCTCTATAGAATCTCAGGTTATTAAAAACGCAACTTTTCTTCAACAGATATTTTTCTGGTTCGTTGGTCTTAAAACTTTCGAGTCTTCCTCCAGGTAAATCTTTAAATGGGAATTCTGACTCATCGATCGTCTCTGGAGTGAGACCAGGATAGAGCTCAACCTCATAACCATGCTTCACAAATGAGTTATAAGCTTCTTTCGATTGCGCCTCAGATGCCTTATGGCCTTCTATATAAATTATTCTACCTTTCATTATTGTACCTTTACTTGGCCAATGTAGCTGTGGATATCTTCTGGAGTGTTGTGTCTAATATATTTAAAATCTACAGGAGTTAGTTCTTCACGAGCACTACCAACCTTTCCCTTTCGAGTTTTATAGAAATTGTTGAAGCCGTCGTTTCTCATATCTATTTCTTTCTTTCTTTCAAGGTCATATAGATTATCGAATGAGCAGTACTCAATTGTTTTCTTAATGCACGCGTTATTTGGCTTACCCTCGAATAGTAGTTTTATGATGGGAGTTAATGCCTTAATCGGAGCAGTTTTTAATTGCTCATAACTCACCGCGATTTCAATTTCTTTAATTTCTTGTAACGCGGTGTAGTAGTTAATGATGTTTGGTAGGCCCACATCATTATCTCGGATAAATTCGCTTACAGTGCCCTTATACATTATATATCGTTTGCAACAATCGTCATAGTAGCTCACAATAGTGTCCGCCACCCCACGACTCAGCACCACGGCTTTATCCTTTGGATTCTTCCCTTGGAGTCTAGTGTTTATCGATTTAATTGAATCTCGGTCAGAATTAACCGAAAACCCTACATGAGTGAATTTATACGCTACTGGCTTTTGACCAGAGTAAACAGCGTACTGCTCGATTAATTTGCGTAACCAAGTTCTTCCTGATTTAGGATATGAAATGAAATATACCATCTTTCTTTATTCCACTGGTATGTGTATTTGCGTAGGTCCGCGCTGGATCAACGTTAGTGAGTTTTCTTCGACAATCTCGTTAACCGCTTGAGTTACTCCTGATTTTCCTGGCCCATCTACTCTCCACGAATAATCATCACCGAAAATATTTCCTCCAGGTTTGACAACTCGTAGAGCACTAATAAGGTCTTTCTTGACTCCCTCGTATTTATGGCTACCGTCCAGATAAATCCAATCGAGAGAGTTTGTCTCTCTGTCTTTAAACCATTCATCTGATGTCATTCTGTATATAAATGCTCGAGGGTCGTTGCTGAACCTTTCAACCACTTCTTTGTAGACTTGGTCATAGTATTTTAAGAAATGAATCGCGCCGGTGCCACCGACAATATCCTTATAACGTTCGAAGAACCTTTTTCGGAATTCTTTGTCTTCGACTAGAGCATCATGATAGGCGTCTAAATGCCATGAATCTACTAGATGTAATTCTTTAATTGGACACATTAAGAAAAGCTGAGAAGAATCTCCGCGCCAGACACCAATTTCAGCGCCAATAGATTCTGCAGTTAACCAAGGGAGAATTTCCCGAGACCATCCATTAAACCCAACCATCATGGCATGATTCCTCTATTTGTTTATTATTTCCCAAAGCTGAGGAATGTCTTCCCCTTTGTTGGGAAGTTTGTCTCTTAAAAAGAAATGCACAAAATGCGCTTCGGTAATGACTTCATCGACAACACCCTTATACAAAGCATTGTATTTCCAAGGAAGATGCTTGATGCTCATTCCTTCTTTCTTTATCCACCAATTGAGTAATGTTTGGTCTGTCGACCACTTCCAAGCACCATCGCCGTCAATGAATCGTTTGAACTCGTATCGATTCAAGAACTCTTTAGGCGACTGCCCTCTCAAATATTTTTGAAATCCTTCTCTGTTCATGACCATCAAACCCATGTTGAAGAATTCGCCACCACGCTCGTTCCATTTCCAGTCAACATCGTTGAGAGAGGAGTATTGCATACGAGAGTAATTCTTTATTTTATTGACATATTCTACGGTAAGAGGCATCTCCCGCTCACAGACCGCGCCAAAATCATATTCTGGAGTCATCTCGTCAAAGATATTTGGAGCAGAACCTTTAATGTATATGTCTGCGTCTACAATGGCGATTTGATCGTATTCGTCAAAATGAGCAAAGGCGTTTTCTTTTTCGTAGATGGGCAAGTACCCACCATATTTTTGGTAAGATTCTTCGCTTCTGTTTGTAACAAAAACATCGGGCTTAATGCGTAACATAGGAAATGTTTGGACGTGATGATCGATCCCGTGCAACCCACAATATCTCTTAGCAGAATCTATGCAAAATTGATAAAGAAGAGAAGGTGTTCCAACAGAAACTTGATATATGAGACGTTTCATCCGTTACTCTCTATAATTTGTTGTAATCTTGCTGGTGGTACTTTTTTTATATCAGCGCCCCAGTCGTCGAGATCTTTAACGAACCTCGTTCGACTTTGGCCACCATTCTTACTAATCTTGTTCTTGTCTTTCTTTTTGTTTCTTGGATCGAAACGTGTATACTTTGCCACTGGTGTTGCTCTCTTGTTGTTAGACTTCGTACTCGCTCGGAAGCTTATCCAGTTTTGCGAGATAATTTTCCATCTTATGGTCAGACAAACCAACAAATTTATTGCCAGCCATAAACCCCTTAACGTATCCTATTAACAAAGACATAGTTGATTTGGTAGTGATTATGCCATCATAGTCCATCCAAACGTTCATGCCTTGATGTACAAAACCCATCGCGCGAGGAGGCACTCGAGTTACAATATCTCGATTGTTCTGGACGCGGTAGTGAGTGAAGGTACAAACGTCGACAAACTCCTGGGTGCCAACTTTAGGAGACCCAAATGTAACAAGAGCTGTGATCTTCGATGGCGCGAGCCTAGAAGCGGCGATTGTTGCCATACCAGCACCAAGACTGTGGCCAGTCAAATAAACTGGGGTTTTCTTGATCTTTACCAGATCATCTCGAATTTCAGTCCAGATCTTACTGAGCTCTTTCTTGAACCCAACATGAATCTTACCACCCGCTTGTGCATTGTTCTTTCCCGCGTACAAGTCAGCTTTGATGTCGCTCGGTTCAGTTACTTCTGTCCCTCTGAAGGACAGGACATAATGGTCGTCTGCTTTAAGTAAATACGCCTGTGCGCCTTTCTTATCATAGAATTTCTCTATTTTACACCCAAGCTGCTTAAATGAAGCTGTTACCAACTTGCTCGGATTACTATATGTTAATTGAGATATCTTTGCAAAGTATCGAATTTCGCTGATGTTCATGATTACCCTTGGCCTCTATATTTTTTAAAATTGCGTTTTTTAGATTTATTCATTGATGACATCTTCATACGACCTCTACCAATAGAAGTCCCCTTCGGTGCCTTTTCAACTTTGTCACTTCCGCCATGTAGCGCCATTATACATTCTCCAATCTAGACATTAATCTTTCCGCTCGGTTTGATACTTGATTATACCATCTCGAGTCGCGCCCCTCAACAGCGGCAGTTTTCCAATCACCAGCTTCAATTGCTGCGATCATTTTCTTGAACTTAGACAGACGTGGTCTGCCCATGTTAAATATCATATTAACGATAATCTGCTGGACTTCTTCAGGGAAGTTGTCGAATTGACCACCTGGAAATAATTGATGACATTCAGCAATAGATGTATCTAGGTCTTGTTCGAACGCTTCCCAAACTCTTTCTTCAGTGATTTCAGAGCCTTCCGGTTGGCCGGATTCAGGGTCTTCTTCTGTAATTAAATGCCCTACACCAAAGGTGGGGTAACCAAGGTGATCGAGGTAGATTTTATATTCTACCCCTTCGTCAATCTTTAGTGTTTCAAATACTTCGTTTCGGTTCATTGTTGTTTCCTCAAGTACACTACGTTGGATTTTAATGCGCCAGACGTGGGTTTAGGAGCTTGCAGTATTCCCAACTTCGTCAACACAGCAATCTTTAACCCATGGGGTAAGTAGGGAGGAAGAAGCGATAGTACTTCCTCTTCTATGGGGGTTAAATTATGCATCTTTGATAATTCCATCGTCTATGTTTTAATCGTGTTGTTTCTACCGGATCCTTTCTTAACAGCTTTCAATAGATCTTTCCAATCTCCTGAAGTTTTATTTATAATACTGCCTGTATGGGTAATAATAGAGTAGGATCCGAGATGCACTTGCTCCCATTCTCCGGCAGCAACCAACTCTTCTTTCTCTGCTATTTTTAAGAACATTTCTTTCACTTCACCAGTCTTGGTGTTTTTCATATCATATGTTGGCATTTATGGCACCTTGAATTCGAATTGTGTTAGACCATATGGGATCAATTTGAGGTTCTGTTTGGAGGCGAATTCAGGAACAGCTTTTATTACTCCTGCTTTACCGCCACCGCCTTGGTTTCGGTAGTCGTCTCCGAAGATGCTCCCTCCTGACTTAACTTTCTTGAGTGACATTTGCAGGTCAAACAAACAGCCCTCATAGGTATGGTCGCCGTCAATATATATCCAGTCCAGATAATTATCTTCGATGGAATCAAAGAATTCTTTTGAATAAGATCTATGTACAGTGACATTATTTTTGGAACCAAATTCTTTTTCAATTTCTAGGTAGAGCCGATCGTAGTATTCCTGGAAATCTTCGGGGTTCTTGCTACCAACAATATCTTTATATCGATCCAGTTTTTGATCTAATGTTCTTTCTGATTTCACACCCATGCTGTATGGATCAACCATATGGAAATGTGATAGGTTTTTTCCTAGAAATTTTCGACTAGTCGCTCCCTTCCAGATTCCGATTTCAGCTCCAATCGAATTGGTTGGTATCTTATGCAGGATTTGATTGACCTGCGTGTTCGTACCCTTCATCATAATTATTTTACCTTTGGTGATTTATTAACAGCAGGAGCCTCTAACAGAAGCTCCTACCGAGATGATGATCACCCCCTTATTAATTTATTCTATTCAACGATATTACGTTGTGTCCAAGTTTAAATGAGTCTTTTTTAAATTCTTCTATTGGATTGTTTACTACCATTAGCACTCCTTTTATTAGTTTCTTGAACATTATATAAATTAGGGGATCAATCCAGGAATTGCCTCCTGTACGATTTTTTTGGTTAATCCCTTCACTGGGTTCTTTTTGTTGATTACAGACACCATCAATTTAGCGTCAGCTGGGTGAATTGATTCGAGCATATCTAAAAAGATTTTTTCTCTCTTAACAGATATTAACGAATCACTGGCCGCAATACCTTTGACCAGATACTTAAAATTTAAATGCATCTTTCGTAAACTGCTGGGTGGGGATTCTGGCTCATTGGGGGTATATGGTGGTTCGCCTCCAGGTAAATTCCACTGAACTCGATCGTCGTACAATCCTCGCAGAATGTCTTTAATCGCAGGAGTCGCGTTTTGTTGAAGCGCTGAAATACGGTCTGTTCGATTTTTTGCTTTCGAGACCAGTTCGAAAATTTCATGCACTTCGAGTGTATTTTTGTAAGCCATCGTTTTAATCCTCACGATACAATAATATTTAGGTTTTTATGTGTTTTGAGTTTATCCTACACATTATGAGTTCATTATAGTAATCTTCTCTTAAAATGGCGTCAGTTTCAAACTGCCATTTTGCTTCGTAGTAAGAACACTCGCCTTTAGTAATACAGAGCCTGAGAATGGTGCGTTCGTATTCATCTTCGCCTTTCTCCACAACCCTTTCTTTCAGAACGTTACTTGACCCGAAATAGGTTTTCCAATCAGACAAGACTTTGGTTTTAACTTTGCGTTTTCTTGTTTTAGTTACAGGCAGGGTTTTTGGTTTCCAAAACAACTTCTTTCCGATATATTTCATACCAGTAGTTTTTTCTCGAATCGTATACACAAATCCGACATATTGTTCCAGATAATCCGGTTCGGGGTCGAAGGGTTCACCCTTATAGATCCACATGTCAAAGTCTCGATAATAACGTACAAGACTTACTTATATGTGTCTCTCGACCCCTCGGAGGAAGGAAGAATTATTGTTAAACACTTCCCCAAACTTCTGACCAATCGCCCGACAGAGCGCCTCGAGCGTAGTCTGTGGCTCTGTTTTCAAAGAAGTTGGTGTGCGTTGGAGCGTTGATCATCTCTTCAACCCAGCGAATTGGATTTTTCTTAATTTTGAAGATACCCTTCAGTCCAAGAGAAATTAATCGACGGTCTGCGATGTAACGAATATACTGTTTGACTTCATCAGGTGTCAACCCCTCCATTGGCCCCATTGCAAAAGCGAGGTCAATGAACTTGTCCTCTAGTTCTACCATTTGTTCAGCGATAATATAAATTTGAGACTTCAATGAATCGTTCCAAATTTCTAGATTCTCCTCGACATATGTTCGAAACAGCTTAATCATAGATTCTGCGTGCATCGTCTCGTCCACAATAGACCACGTAACAATCTGGCCCATTCCTTTCATCTTACCATGGCGTGGGAAGTTCAAGAGCATGATGAAGGAAGAGAACAGTTGCATACCTTCAGTGAACGCGGAGAAAGCCGCAATATTAGTTGCAACAGATTCCTTTGTTCCATTCGAATGTGATAAGTCCATGAAGTATTGATGCTTGTCTCGCATTGCATCATACTCTAGAAATTCATTGTAAGTTGACTCTGGCATACCCAGTGTTTCAATCAAGTGCGCATATGCCGCCACGTGTAACGCTTCTCTTGCAGCGAACCCAGTCAGCATCATTCTAACTTCTGGTTGCGGGAAATAAGGTAAGTAGTTCTTGACATACCCACCAGCAACATCGATGTCCCCTTGAGTAAAGAACCGAAATATGTTAGTAAGAAATCCCTTCTCATTATCGGTTAATTTTTGTTTCCAGTCTTTAACATCTTCTGCCATCGGCACTTCAGTGTGTAACCAATGTGACTGCTCATGTTTTAACCAAGCGTTGTACGCCCATGGGTAATTGAATGGTTTGAAGTATGAGCGTTCTTCTAATAAGTTTACTTTGGTAGACATTTATTATCCTTCACAAGCGATACAAACTGAATCGTCAATCATTGCTTGAAAATCCAATTCTTTAATTACTTCTCTTTCAATTTTCTTAGAGACTCGATCAGCCTTACCGAGTTTTTCTGACCTACAATAGTACAAGGTCTTCAATCCCATTTTCCACGCCATGTAATGTACTGCATGCAGATACTTAACATTTACGTCTGGTCGGAGAAACAGATTTAATGATTGTGCTTGGTCGATATACGTTTGGCGGTCAGAGGCGTGTTCAATGACCCAACGTTGGTCGATTTCCATGGAAGTCTTGAAAATGCTCTTAGTATAATCGTCTAGCGCGGTAACATGTTGTACTGACCCGTCGTTCGCTATGATCGAAGACCAAATATCGTCATAGTCTAGCTTAGTGTTTTCTTCACATAGCGTCGTAATTAGTTCGTCGAGATACTTGTTCTTGTTCAAGAAAGAACCCGAGAGGGTATCTTGTCTGTATGCATTGGCTCTGTACGGTTCTATCGAGGGAGAAGTATTACCCATAATAATAGAAGAGCTCGCATTCGGAGCAATTGCCATTACGTGAGAGAACCTCTGACCTGTTCCTTCTGCATCAGGAGCTTCACCTCGTTCGGCACCCAACTCAAGGTTTGCTGCATCTAATCTCTCTCGGATCAGCTTAAACATTCGAATATTCGCAGACTTGGCCATTGGATTCTCGAAAGGTATTCTCTTACGCTGTAGATAAGCGTGGAAGCCAAGAGCGCCGATACCAATAGAACGTTCTCTGGCAGCAGAGAATTTGGCGCGACTGACAGAGTCTGGTGCGTTATCAATAAAGTATTGCAATACATTATCAAGCATTTCTGCCATATCTCTTAGAAATAACGGGTCTTTTGACCACGCGTCATAGTATTCTAAGTTGACAGAAGACAGACAACAGACAGCCGTGCGGTCTTTATTAGTTGGTAAAATGATTTCAGAACACAGGTTAGACTGATGAATTTTTAATCCTAAGTCTTTTTGGAATTGTGGCATTGCTCGGTTCGAAGAGTCTATGAAGTGTAGGTAAGGTTCTCCTGTTTCCATCCGCATTTCTAAAATACGTTGCCACAATTCTCGGGCAGAGACGGTATCGCGAACTTCACCTGTATGGGGATCGCAAAGGTTCCAACCGTCATCTGCGTTCGGGTCGATCATTGATCTCTCGACTTGCTCCATGAATCGGTCAGAGATATTGATGCCATGATGCAAATTAAGACACCGCATATTTTGATCGCCAGTGGGCTTTCTCATCTCCAAGAAAGAAACGATATCGGGGTGAGTTATGTCTAGGTATGCTGCATACGACCCTCTACGAGTCTTACCTTGCCTATATGCAAGTGAGGAAGAGTCGTATGTTTTAAGGTGAGGAATAACACCGGTGGATTTCTCCCCCGCTGAGCGAATACCGAATCCAATTCCCACACCACCCCCAAGCATCGACAACCAATTGGTTTCTGCGAGGTTTTGCACTAACCCTTCTGCTGTGTCATCGATAAAATTTAAGAAACAAGATATAGGCATTCCATGGGATGATTTTCCGAATGATAGTATCGGAGTTGAATATGACAGCCAATGTTTCGATGAATAATCGTACAATCGCTGAGCGTGTTCTGGGTTTGAGCTGAATTCTTTACTTACAAACGCGAATCTTTCTTGTGGTGAAGATTCACCTTCTTTCATGTAACTTTCTGATAATCTAGCCATACCTAGTTTGTCGAATAAGCTATCTCTAGATCTATCGATCATTACACCATTATATTCTTCTTTGGCCATTAAAGCTTCTGCCTTTCAATTTCATTATCTGTTAATTATCTATTACTCAAAAAATTCCCACTTTCGGCCTTCTTCGTCGAGAAGCAGAAGTCTCTTGATACATATTAGCGACCTACCTGAATCCCTCACGAAACCAAAGAGTACAAATCCATTTCTGACCTTCGAGAACCTTTGCACCTTCGTGTAGATGAGAAGGCAGCATCTTATTGTTTCCATCAACGAGATCGAACAACAACAATTTGCCTTTTTCTGGAGGAATCTTAATCCCAAGCTCTGGAAAGATTGTACTACCTCCAACACAGGTATTCAAGTAAATTATTGCAGTATATATCCTTTGTCCCGTTGGGCCAAACCCACCAACGTTACCGTAAACTTTCATTAGATTTTCATCGAAAGAATCAAAATGCGGAACAAAAAATCCACCTGGCTCATACTTAGCTACTTGTATGTTCTCTCCGGTTTCTGGAGAAACGCCAAGTATCTTTGCTACTCTTTCGCGCAATTCCTTTGCGAAGAGTGCCCTTTTAGGGTCAAACCACGCAACTTGGCACTCGCGCAACGACTGGTCTTTAATATCTTTTCTGGTGTTATTTGTATTTGAGGCTACAGAACCCGAGGTGAACTTGGTTGACTTAGAAATTATATTGTCGCATTCTTCTTCTGTGAAAAATGACGGGATAGTTATTATCGTAGGATCAGAAGAACTGTGGACAAACGACTGGTGAAAAGGTACATACCAACGCTTATACATTATGGTTTTTATTTTCTTCTTCTGATTCGAGCATTACTCGGTCTAGCTCGTAAAGCATTATAAAGCTCCTTACGAGATACCCTAAGCAAATTCCAATAATAACTCCCGCGCCAAATTCCATAGTTCCTCTTCTTATTTCTCGTCAACAAAGCCTTTCAACTGTCGTGCCACTGCGATTACGTCTTCAGCAGAGACAATATTGATGACAGGGTCTCGTTTTTCTTCTGGGTGTAGAACGTTCCATTCAGACCATGCATTTACTTTTTGCGCTCTATTATTATCTAGGATTTCTTGTGCACGAGCCAATAATTCAGCGCGGATTTCGAAACCTGTTCTTCCAGTAGGTGGGGGCATAATAAACTCCTAAGTGTGTTCTTGTGTGCTTAATCTAAAATAAAGTGTTTTGGTACCCATCCGAGCTGAGTCAATATACTCGCATCAGCACAGGTGCTGTACCGTTCACCGGATACTTCCTTTACAGGAAGGTTGTTGTCTGGCCAAACGCGTTCAGCCATGTCAACTACTAGTACTGGTCTGCCGTTACCAACATCAATTGCCGGAACATCAGATAGTAAACTAAATTTTTCAATACAAATATCTATAGCGTCTGCTACGTCTTCGACGTGAGTCCAGTCACGCGAATGATCTGTCAGGTATTGCACGTCCTTTCGTAACAGCTGGTCATATAACATATCAGAACGACTATCCTCTCCATAGACGGTATGAAATCTCAACCCAAGAGTATTACGTCCTGCGATTTCTTCCATAACTTTCTTTGTTGTCGCGTATGGTGACAACCACCATTCATATATCGAAGACGAGGACGCATAGATTACGGGGATGTCTGCAAACTGTTCGAATATTTGTTGGCTACCATTTACATTAATATCCCAATATTCCTCGGGAATTTTATGAGAGCGCCGAACCCCAGCCAAAGCAGCCAAGTGTACTACAAAATCAAATTCGAGAAAATTCCATTCAGCGGTTCTAATATCCCCGTTGTTTCTGTCAAATGAAGTGATATCATATTTGTCGCTATACATTCGAACAAAGTTGCGGCCAATGAATCCCTCAGCGCCGGTTACTAAGATTCTTTCCATGATCAGTTTACCTCAATGATTGGTTCAACATATGAGATAGTCTGTGTTCGGGGACGGTTAGACGGATTGTCAATGTATTCCTGTAAGCGATTTTTATTGCTTTGCGTCCAGCGTAACCCAACGTATACTCGATATTGGTCGTTTCTCGTTACATATACTGCTTTGTTCCATTCGTGGTAACCAGTAACACGCATGTCAGTTACTGTATTAACCGTCGTAGACTCCGCTCGAGAGGCGAGAGAAGCTGTACCCTCGCTTTCACTGCCTTCCGCAATAAAGACTTCAGTGCTCTTATTGATCACACCTGCGAGCTGATCAGCCAGATCTGCTTTAGCAGCAAGCAAGGCTTTTTCCATCGCGAGCTGCAAGTCAGCGGATACCGCAGAACCAACCCCATAAATGAATTCGTCCGCGTCTCTGTTCTTCACCAACCCCTTGTCGACGTCATGGTCGATATACCAAGCGGGTACTTGGTTCAATACAGAACTATCATCCTTGGCTTCTTCCTGCACTTTATATTGTTTCGTGCTCGCACAGCCAGTAGCCAATAGAATAATTGCAGCCGTAGTAATTACTTTAAATCTTTGAAGCGATAACATTCATAATCTCCTTAATAATTTCCATCACTTTAATGCCGATAGACGGCTCATACCAACAAATCAAAATACCAATAACAATTCCAACAAATAAGTTCATAATACTTAATCCATTTTCGTCATAGCGTAGATGAATACCGAGTATAAACCAACCTTATAGGTCTCTGCGATCATCTCATGTTTACCATTATTTTTTGGGTCAAATTTCTGTTTACCCATTTGTGTTTCTTCTTTACATGTCTTGACCTTGGTTGTCTCTACAATAACGCCATTTTTCATTATCTGCGTAGTTTCATAGGTGCAATTTGGTCCGAAGGTCTTAGCTTTCGAGTCAGATAACGTGTCGAAAGACACCACGAGAAAAAACAAAGCAACAATCAATTGCGTGAATCTTTTAGTATAAATCATTTCTCATCTCCGATTACAACATACCGAAGACCAGTTGTTCGATCAGTAAATTCAATCTGATTACCCGTATTGACTGGTTGAGGTTTACTTACTTTGTAGAGAGACATACCATTACCAAAATCGTGCAATACTTCTTCGGTATATTCTATGGTCTCGGGTTTCGAGATATCTTCTGACAGCAGAGGCACTGGTCGGAAATTATACTCAGGAGTTACCTGAATCCGCTCAACGGGTCTGTCGATAGGTACGGCGGGGACTTGTGCTCTGTTATCGAGCTTTGTGTTGACTCGTTCCATGATTTGCACCATGGAAAACATCATATACATGAATGACGCGAGTACTGTTACTTTTATTACATTATAGAACATTTTACGCTCCTTTGTGTTTGTGTGTATAAGACTCAATGCTTATGAGACTATTCTAGTACATTCTACCTCTTGTTTCAACTAGCCATAAATTGCTGAGTTATTGTAATTTCCTCAAACCCCATACCGGCAACTACGAAGAATCGACCCTTGAATTCAACAATATCACCTACACTCATAGAGGCGCATTTACCCAACCGCTCGACGAGCTCAGGATTGTTCCAATGATTCATGATCTCAAAGCTTTCTTCGAGGGCAGAATAATCCGACTGGTATTGTTCATCAAACTGGGTGCCAGTGGCAACGTTTGCGACGTGAGAAAACTTATGAAACCAAGCCGCAGCGTCGAACCGATCCATGCCTTTATCAGCATACGCCATAGTAGTCTCATTCGCGCCCCAGCCACCAGCCTCGAGAGCTGCGGTGTCTTGTTCGTTTAAACGCCACTGGTAAACTTTGATTACGTTAGTCATGTTTCGTTTCCCTTTCCTTATTTACAAGAGTATTATCGCGCAAATCTGTAATTAAAACAACCACTGGTAACTTGTTGATTTTATTATTAAACTAAGGCACAAACGCTGTCCCAAAGGTCAGCAACTTCTTTAGAAGAGTAGAAACCTGCTTCGAGAGCAGACTCTTCACAACCGCAAGACGCTTCGATAAAGGTCGAAGAACACATTACTTGAAAATCCATACCACCACGACGAACAGCAACATCTGCAAGAGTTTGTGGGTCGCGACCAGCAAAAACTAATTCTTCACCAGAATATAATTCTAAACGGCCTTCGTGAATTGAGATAAAATCGATCATGTTTCGTTTCCCTTTCCTTATTTACAAGAGTATTATCTCTCGAATCGGTTAATGGGACAACCACCGGTAAGTTATTGATTTTGTTCATCTTTGAGGGGGTGGGTACAGATTCGGTCGCGCGCAAATGTGGTTAGAATAAAGGGAAATACGCCATGTATCAGTAGAGCGAATCCGACGACCCAAGCGTGGGTTAAATGTTTGATGTAGGACATCCCAACTTCTTTGAGGTGTTTTGAGTTCATACGCGGTAAATCTTAAGATACCCTTCTCGGAAATATTGGACATCATCGCATCCAATTCTGAAGACAACCTCAGTGACGATTTCGAACATTTTATTGCTCGCGCCGGTGATGATTGTAAGTGGTGTTTCATCTTGATTGCAGAGAATAAAATTCTCAACAAGACGATCAACTTCTATGTGTCTCACGCCATGTAGGTCTAGCTTGTTTTTCATCATCATACAACTTAACGATAAATCTCACCAACTGTAATTACTACTCGTTGGTTGGTATTGATATGCGTAGCTTCGTACACATCAATACCGAATATATTACCGACCGGATAACAATCTTGCTCGATTCTAATCCGATCATTCGGACGGGCCATTTCTTCCAGTGTGCTGGATAGAACTTTTTCGTGGCGTATGCGGTACATTCCAGGAGACAGCATTTTATCATGCAACAAGAACCATTCGGACTGTTCTTGTAAAATATCCAGGATGTCTATTTCCGACGCTTCCACGATCTTTTGTAAATTGTTGTCATTGACGTTGTACTTTTCTTTTATTAGATAAAGTGCTGCAGCATAGGAAGCCAATCTTGACTGGCCTCCAGGTGCTTTCGCCAATAGTTTTTTAATGTTAAACGTCAACCGATGAAATGCAGTGTAAGCAGATTTCTTGTCGGAAGAGTCAATCGAAGTAGTTTTTATCCTGTTACCTTGGGCGTCGATAATCTTCAATTTAAAAGCATCAGTGTCTTCGAAGGAAGTCACCAACATCTTTAAAAACCGAAACGTATATACTAGATCGCCAGCGCGTGTTAACAATGACACTTAAATACTCCTATTATCCACAGATATTTATATCTGTTTCAATTTGCCTTCTACGTATTGATCAGACTCAACTGAATCATATTGATAGCTGGGAATGATCATTAGAAAGAGTAAGAACGGTTTTGCGATGGTCCAGTGTTTTTGCTGTAAGCGATACTCAAGCATCTTCAATCCTGAACCAGCACCAAACACATTAAATATGACTATCAAATGATTGAGAATCAAGCGCTCAGATAATTGTCCAGAGTCGAGATACTTATTGAACAATCGTTTTACGTATTTAAACCTCGCGAGGTCTTCGTGGAATTCGTCTGCGTCAATACATTTCGGATTGTAATAGTGCCGCGCCGCGAATAACGTAAAGTTTGCTTCGTTTAATTCTTCAAATAATTTCATGAGCCGCTACTCAATTACAGCTCACCTTCTTCACGCATAGCATTCCGAATTTTAGTCGCACTAATATCATGGATATTTGCGCCAAGATCGTGTTGAGTAAACGTATATCCTACTCCACGACCATAGCTGATGTCGACAATGTTGGGCACTTGCATGATAACATAATCAACATCACGCAAATAACCAGCTGCTGCCAAACCAACTTCGATGTTGTCACAGACGGCATCCCATTCAAAGGGATTGTCATCTTGTGTTTCTGTTCGACCACCGCCAGCATCTTCACCGACAACGCCGCCAACATCACGAACCATAATGGCTACTTGGCCGGTCAGCGCTAGGGCTTCTTTGAACAAAGCAGTGTGACCATCGTGCCAGGGTTGCCACCTTCCCAGCATTT